>RRZU012016728.1_pt1 | contig 14133 bp, 10 predicted proteins | sample 2165561 | NCBI WGS metagenome assembly RRZU01 (sample SAMN10456909, study PRJNA506462) | wastewater metagenome | isolation source: wastewater sludge | place: USA: Moscow, Idaho
TGATACTTAAGACGTATTACACCATTCGGGTAAGCTTGTTGTGATGATAACTCCCAATAGTTTTCTTTCGCATTTCCCATGGACAAGGGAAAACCATGCCCCAGAGTTACCGGAATTATTATAAGGGTAAATTCATCTATCAATTCCTGTTCTGAAAATTCGGCAATTAATTCATGATCTCCTGCAAGCCAGATATCACCGCCTCCATAGGAAATGATCTCCTGTACCTGGTTCATATAGGATCTGGATGATTTCCTGTTATCAAGGATAATACGGATATCCCTTTTCGGTGGGGCTTCAAAAAAATGCCTGGATATAACATAGCAAGGAAGATTTTCGTATTTCCAACGATAATTATAACATTGAATCATCGTATAATGGCGATGACTGAAAAGAACACAATCAATTGTTCGAAGAAAATCTTTGAATCCATAATCATATTGCTTTATGTACTTTTCCGAGAAATCTATATCCCCGTTTACTTGAGCTATATAGCCATCAAGAGATATGACTGCATACATCTTTATCTTACTCATATTTTAGGTCTCTCTATTTTAATAATGTGTGTCATCAATAATATTCTCTAGATAATATGTAATTCCCTATTTGTCGTATTGATTGGAATAAGAGAAATTCTTGACTCTATATAGATATAATATTTAACTTCCAAAATTTCATTTGACTGGTCAAGCCAGATACTCTGAGACAAGTATCAGCCTGTTAAGAAAAGGATATTAGTACATCTCTTTTTATCGTTTATTTATAGGAGCGGCTCGGCTCCACATTTCTTTCAATACCAATATGATATTCCTTTTCTTTTGTCCAATACGTTATATAATCAATACTATATCTTACCCCGGAGTGATGGGTCCGGACTTTAATTTCATGGTCTCCGCATAAATCCTGCTGTTTCTGTAAATCTGTTATTAATTCGCTTATTTTCATGTTTTTATTTTTAGAAAAAGATAAGTCTTAAATATTTGCAGACTGATAACGTCCGATAGAAATAGAATCGATAAGATCGTATCCGTTGAGAAAAAGTCCATGATCAATTCCTGATATTATCTATATTTTTTCTCTCAGCTATATATATTAGTATCTACGCAATTTCACATCCGGATTCTTGGCCATTTTTCCTGTCAGCATCCAGTATAATATCTGTCTGTCCTTCTTAAAGCGATAGAAGCCCAATGTGCAGAAACTGTCAAATGAAGGAGTATCAGTTCCCCTGGAGATCTCATAATCCACAGCAAAAGTAATCCGGGATAAAATATTGTCTATATAAAAACATCCACCTCCGGGTTCTTTATTTAATCCTTCGAGATAGGCTAGAACCTCTCTCTACTTTGTCGGATACTTCAGGTTCGAAAAGTGTAAAACATGTCAGTATATCTTTCTCCAGTCGATATATACAATAAATATCCCCAAAAGGGGAATCACTTAATCCGTAAACTAAACCTTCTTTAGGGTTATAAGTCCCTTTAATTATCTGGTTCTGTAAGTTTCTTATTATCCGCTTAGCGTATCGTTCCATGTATTAGATATGTTTAATTTTTATATTGTATACTCCTTTATATATCCTTTACTTATCTGTACATTCAATTTCCTGTGCAGGTAGAAAACAAAGAAGAAATAAATAGAATAATGAGGATATCTATACTTATTATTGTCAATATGCCTGCAATTTTTACCCAATCATATCTTTTGAAAAACCTTTTAATCATTTAAGTTATTTTTTCATTATTTCTTCTTATTCCATTCTCTTAAAAACTTTACTCTAAGATCATATATTACAAACATATGGTTAGAAATTATTCATTACACCTTATGTTCATTTTATCGGTATAATTTATAAACCGCGCGAAATATCACATCTCACGCGGATCATCCTTAACACAAACTTTACATAACTACCTATCTCAATCGGTAGCATATTTTAATTTTATTTGACTGTTTTTTCTTAAAAAAACCGCGCGAAATATCGCATCTCACACGGTTCACAAACTTTACAAAACTACACTACTGCCAATACTAATCGGCAGCATTTTTATTTTCTATCTTAATAAAACACGGTCTGTTTTGTTGATAGAATTGTTCTCTCCAAGAACTTTCACTATGTAAATCCCTTGTCTAATTGATGGGCTACCAGAAAACTCAGTAATTCCGTTTTTTCGAACTTGTTTTTTCATAACAAGTTTACCCATCAAATCGTAAACTATAGCTGTACAATCTTCCTCGCTTTGATTATTTATCGTTATAATATTATTTCTTACGTAAATATTTATTAAGGAAGATTCTGTCTTGTCCTCAATAATACCTGAAGTAGATGCCATTATTTTGAATCGATCAGATTTTGAAGTATTAAATCCTGCGATTACATATTCCGCATCGTTTACAACAGGATAATTTCGTCCGGTAAATAAATCTCTAAGGAAAAGATTACGGGATTCAACTTCAGGGGATACCGACAGACTGATTGAATAATTTGTCATAGCTTCGGATCTGATACTGATTACAGTTCCATTCATATCTGGAACTGTGGCTATCTGATAGTCAGACTGGTCACTTCCCGGAATATATGCTTGAATAAGTTCCCCTTCTTTTATCTTGTAACCGTCCCAGCCGTTATCAAATCCTGTAGTTGTATTATGATTCTCGAAAAGCCACACTCTATCAGCCGATTCATTACTAATCACATCTACTATAACATGTGGTAACTCTGATGATGAACTACTTCTGAGCTGTGCCGATTTCCATGGTTTTATTGTAGATTCATTCAAGTCATTTTTTACCAGTTGGTCATATTTAAGTGTAATATTACCAGGAGTTGTTACATCCAACATAAATGTATGCATGGATAATATCCTGTCCGGTATTCCAGCTTGTCCGGCAAGATTGAATGGAACAGCCTGATATTGTCCTGCCGCAATTCCGTCTGCACTTCCTCCGTTAAGCTTGCGCCATTGGTCTCGGGTTCCGATATTAAACAGATAAACGGTATTCGATTCTAGTACCACACTTTCATGACTTATAGCCGCAGATGTTATGGGTATGGCTGCTGTAAATGAATTAGCAATAAGATTCATCCCCGAATAATTTACATTAAGTGTCCGGGTAACACCCACAGTTGCATCACCGACATTGAGTATACCAGGAAAACGATATATATGAGTCGGCTCAGCGTTGGTATTATTTGTGATTTCATAACCTTTGAATGCTTTTAAGCTTAGATCCGGAGTATATGGAGCCGGACGCCATTTATTGCTATAAATATAAGGCTCAACCCACTCGTTTATAGTTTCAACTTTCGGATCCAAGTAAGGAAAATCTGAGGATTGTACCGGAATACCAAAATATTGCCATTGTTTTTTATAAAATCCGCAAGTCGCGCATTCATAAGCTTTATTATAAAATTCGACAATGGCATTTACTGTTGTATTATTGGGAGGATTCGTGAATATTAACGTTCCCGTAGCCTTATCTGGATCTGATTTTATAACGATAGTACCCTTATTGGAATTGTCGTCTTTTACAGTACCATTGATAGTTAGCTGATTTTGAGTAGTGATAACTAAATCTACATTCGAATTATTAATCAGATCACCTATAATACGGTCTTTGTCTAGATATAGATCTCTTTGAGCCGGATTATTACTATTATTAACAGCAGTCGCAAATTCAATGTCTTCTCCAGTATCAGGCACTTTCTTAGCTGTCCAGTTATTGGCTATTGCCCAATTGGTACTTTCTGTTCCATGCCAATAATTACTGCAATATTGGTCCACAATAATTATAAACTCCCAGTAACAGGTTATATACATTCCTGGAGGAATAGCATAATAAATAGAAGATTCACCGAAAGTTCCCACAGGGAAACCTGTCGCTGAAGTATATTGTATAGCATCGTCAGTGGGAGTTACAATACCAGTTGCGACATCTTTATTGACTTTACTATAAAATTTTGAGCCTTTGGGAAAATTGGGTGAAACATCTGTAAAGGGAATAGTTCCCCCAGCAGACAACCCACAATATTTAAACTTTCTGCGAGTATAATAATCAGGATCTTCACCCTCTGGAACCGTACAACTTGTAGCTAAGTAATCTGTTGCATCTATATTGAAGTTTACAGGTTCATATACAGGCTGTCCATCGCAGGATCCATCTTTTATAAATCCAGTAATAAATTTATTATTTGTAAATGATACTCCAGAGGTCACTCCTGTTCCAGTAGTAGTCCCATCTACAGAAACCGTTATACAAGATGCGTTGTTGAGAATAAAGCAATCATTCGTAACTTTCAATCGATAGGTTAACTTAGCTAATACTTCGTCTTTATCTACAGGCAAAGGAATATTACCTATATTCCATATAATGGAGCCGGTTCCTCCGAGAGCCGGATCATAGGTTACTGTCCCCGACATAGAAGGATTACCTTGCCAAAAATATTCAGCGTAAGAACTCATATAAGTGGTTGTGAATGGAACAGGTATAATAATCTTACCATCCTTTACTGCTTCTGTCCCCAAGTTCTTAAGAAATACAGTATATTCAATCTCATCGTTAGGATATACGGTTGTCGATGATTCTCCCGGGACGTATGGAATATCATTTACAGATATCACATTATTCTCACTTTGTACTTCCGGTATATAAGCATCCACTGCCATAGCAATACAGAAAATAATATATGTATCTTGTGTAGAGTTATACTGAAAACGTGTGGAAGTCTGATTATTAGTCATCAAAGATTTATCATCATTATTGAGTGTAAACATAGAAATGTCTAATCCCGTGTTGTTTTTTAAATTGGGATTACGAGCATTTCCTCCTGTATATATTGATGAATTAAAGAAGTTATTTGTTGTATTGTCTCCATGGGAGAGATTGACCCAATTACTATTGGCTGCATTTCTTATCTTAAACTGGTCTCCAGAAATACCAACATCTCCTTCGCCAGCCATTAATCCTAATTTTACATCCACAGGACCCTGCTGAACAGTGTTAAAACCGGAAACCGGTAGTTCATATGTATAATTCCCTCCTGCGACATAAGCATGACCGTCAAAAAGAGTTACATCGCGCCATTTCATCTTGGAGTTTTCATAAACTACGACCAATCCCCAACCACCATAAAATCCGGTTCTACCTCCGTTACCTTCCTGTAAAGCAATATCAGCTACAAAATATTCACCTAATCCATTTGCCTTAACATAATCAGTTACCTCTGCATAAGCTGAATACATGTACCCGTCGTCTGCGGTTGGATAATAGATATCGTTGGAGTTCGCAGTGATAGTTTGATAAGTATCCCCGGCTTTTTTCAGTTTTACCTGTCGCTTATTCAATAATTTTGCATCTGATGTTACACTTGCTCGGTAATTGTCATTAATACTGTTATTTGTTCTCCTTTTTCTCAATGAATTGAGAAAAATAGTCTGGCTCCCAGAACTTATGCCGTAAGGAGTATTAAAGGTAAAGGAATAGTTGTTATTAGACGTACTTGTCAAATCTCCAGAGAGTGCAGTTTCTGTTCCGTTACCGATCTGAACTGTTACTGAACCTTGATCGGAGTTTCCCGAGTTCCAGGAACGAAAGCGAAAAACAACCTTATTTTCTCCCCCAGAAGGAGTGAAAGTGTAGGTCGCAATACGGCCATCTGATGTGCCTGAGCCCTGAGATTGATCGGTGGCAGCGATAGACAAGGTATAGCCGTTGAAACTATCAGTATTATATCGATTATCAGTTGAACCTCCGATTGTAAATGCATTAGGGCTTGTACCATTATGTGCCCTGCCCGTCCAGTAGAGTCCTGCATATATAATATTAGAACAATTCGGATCTGCCACACCACCTTCTGTAGAAAAAGTAAGGGTGGCTGAAGATGAGTTTAAAGTATTAGGGTCACCATCTACATCTACATAGTCCATATTAGCATTATTACTGCCATTATCACTATAATTTCGTAACGTGAGATTCGTATTGCCTATCATTGTAAAGTCTCCCTTGATATTATATACTTTTGTATCAGTACTGTAAGTTGATGTTCGCTGAGTGAATGGGACTCTCACCTGTGCCCCTATATCCTGGAAGGAAGAAGTTATCCCTATAAATAGAAATAATAGAATCCATTTCCAGCCCACTCTATTTTTATGATGATATAGTTTTTTCATATTCTTCATTTTTTCGTTTACTGAGGAATACATAATTGGTAGAAGACTTGTATATATTCTTCTGTTTCTACAGTATTATTAATCACTGCTTCCGAAACTTTAACGTTCAGACATTCCTCGTTTTCATTATCGTCGCAGACAGGATATTCATAAACAAAAAGGATATATTCTAATGAGGTGAAAGCTTCTAAGCGGGAACAGTCTATTTCCATCCGTTCATCATCAGTGGATTGCAAACGTATCTGAATAAGCTCTACTGAAGAGAACTCCTTTCTTTTACTATAAAGAGAGGATATGTCATTTGCATCCACATATAACACTAAAGGGGCGGAGTTGCCATACATCGCACACTTTCCATCTGTAAGATAAACATCTGGCTTTAGCCCTGTAATTAATGATCTCAATTTAATATCTGTAGTGCTTTTAAGTGGCTCTGCGGCATTTATTGTATTATGAATACTTGAGAGAAGGTCTGTAAAAAGAAAACAAGTAAGAACTAAAAATATTCTTAACCTGCATGTACTGTATGTACTTTTAAGTATCATGTCTATATCAAATTTCATATTCGTTTTGTTTATCACATTTATTGTGAATATTTAATTCTATAACTTCCGTCTAAATCTCCACATCGTACACATACCAGTTATTGCGCTCTATTTTTGCCGGCAGTTGCAATTTGTAGGTCTCGTCTCCAAATTCAGGTGGGGGTAGGAATCCCCCGTCAAAATAAGGCAAACTGAGCTCTATGCTTGTTCCTGCATTATCCCGTTCGTTGAGGTAAGTTATCAGGGTCAGGTTTGTTACTTTTCCATTGCCATCAAGCGTATAGGATGTTATAGCATCGTTCCAGTTTATCCAAGCGAGTGAGCTGACCAGATTATCGGTTTTCAATATCTGTTTCAGGACATAGGTATTCTTATCGAAATCGATAAGCCTATATTTATATCGTGTAGTGCCTTCCCCAGACAATGGTTTTTCCTGATGCTTTGCTGTCAAGCTTATGTTGAGTTGTACTTTGGCCACAGCCCGAATCAGAGGAATACTGCTAAGCTGGTAATTCGAATTAAAATTGTGTGTCTTATTGCCCGACATCAAGATAGGAGTCGTTAGTGTCGTAGACCAAGGCGTGCTGTTTGACTGTAAAACCGATTGTAACCCTGTTACGGTAGAGACTCCATCAAGTGATGTTTTTATTCCGGTACAGTTGGCTACAACATATACATCTCTGCTACCAGCTTCTGCCTGTGTAAGGTTGAGTAATACTTTGTTATCTGTATTGTTCCATGAACCGCCGGAAAAACTAGCCGATGGTATGTAATAAGATTTAAATGTCTGTGCCCCTGATGTAGGAAATAAAAACACATACAGGTTATCAATTGTCTGTTCAGTGGCAGAGCCATTGTCAGTAGCTGCTTTCAGACTCCCTTTAACGAAACTGTTTATTTGAAAAGAGAGTATTATTTTTTCATTATCCGTACTGCCTGCCACAGGGTTGTCATCACCTGAACAACCGGTGAACAGCAGACTTAAGAAGCCTATTATGTATATATATATTTTCATATTCTTTTATTTACTGAATGTCTTCACCAGAATCCCATTGTAATATACTTCCAGATAATTCCCAGATTGAGGAATATTTGTCAGTGTATAATCCTCTTTGTCAGTAGGGCTTGTCTTTATAAATTCTTTAGTCAATGCAGCGTCCGAGAAGGTACATCCGTTTATAGCTTTCAGCGTAACATGATGCGGATCACAAACTTCTATCGTATTACTGATCGTTATATTCCCGTCATTGTCAACGTTCACATTGTACCCGTAACCCATGTAAGTTGCACTTTTTTTAACTGTCCATGGATCGATGGTATAAATGATTTCTATCGTTTGCAATTTTTTGATAACATAGTAGTAATGCCTGTTTCTGTAGATGTTATAGTCGGGTTTATCCGTATTTTGACCGGTGGCAAAGGCCAGATAATCCGTGTCTGTGATGGTGCGGTCGTCTGTAATGACAGGTATGTCGTAGGATTTTCCGTCAAGGGTTTCAATACTGAAGTAGTTGACCGGTTTATGATCTGCCACTGACCATACAGGATTTGTATTCATCATCATGGCTTCCGGCATATAGTACAGGTATGAATTACCCACTTTTTTTAATAGCTTATCTTCATAATACCCTACAGTTGCAGGATACATATCCGGTATGAGCCCGAACTGACGATATGCATTTTTATAATAAATGTTCTTGACACCGGAACCTATAGATGCCCCCTCTATTACGACCTCGAGTTTGGCGACAGCACGGATTAACTTCACCCGGTTTTCTTCTGTCCCGTTCACAACAGGTCGGAAAGGCTTCGGCTGGTAGATGTTTCCGCCTTCACTTACTGTTTGGTTCAGATATGTTCTGGACATCGGGAAGCCCTTACTTTCTGCGGCTGAAAGATACAGGTCTGTATCCATATCGCGGAAAGCAGACATGTAACTGTCCATCAATGACTTTGTGGCTATCACCTTCAATGCTGCCATCGGCATATTGGCCACAAAATAAAAATCACGCTGTCCTGTGGTCAGCTTTACGGTAAAGGTTTTTTCCTTATCTGTAAAGGGTATTGCTTCATCGAAATATTCAGAGATCTTTTCTCCGGTCGATGAATCGAAGACCAGCAAGGCCAGATCGTGTACGCGATCTTCATTATCTGCTGCATCTTCATTGATTGTTTCCGTATCGGCTGCCTGCGCCCTGGTTACAGATAAGTATACCTCCTGTCCTTTGGTTGTCTTGTCTGTTTCATCCTGATTTTCATAGATAAAAGAGTCACAAGCCACAAGCAGAACCGGCAGACAGAGTAAGAGTATATATCGTATTTTTAATATCATAATCGTTTGGATTATTCAAGCCCGGCAGGCTTAAATTTATAAATCAGTGCTATAGCTATGAACAAGCCAGTTGTTCACATAAATGGCGCAACTGAAGTGAGTCCAGCACTCGGCACAATAATCCTTGATCAGGAATTTGATTGTAAAGTCATTTTCACAGTCGAGGTTTACACCCTTGTCTACAGCCCTTAACAGGATGCTGGCAATCAGGTCACCGTCAAAGACGGTTTCTTCCTTATCGTTTCCTGTATAGGTAATATTCAGTTTGTTGCTGTAGCCGGTAGTAAGGTCCAGCATGGCATAATTCCATTCACCTGTATTTCCTTCCAGTTTGGTCTCTATCGACGGATAGGTCAGTACCGGAGTATTCATAGGCATCGTACCGTTTATACGTACCGTACCATTGGCTGAAGAAACATCCACATTGAGTTTTGTAGGATCATATTCTTTCATGGTTACCTTATCAAACTCAATAATAATTTTGATCCTGTTGGTTAGCTCTTTTAAATTTATAGCAGTATGTTTATATAACGAGCCGTATTCTTCCGGATTGGGTAAAAAAACGACTGGGCTTTCACCATGCCATATATGTTCTGTAGAAGTAAGAGTGGTCGCTATATTATTTGTTGAGTTAATAGTCATCATCACATCCTCTTTTGTGGTTACCCCGGGAGAAAATGTGTTCTTGTTGAATTTATCATTTATCCCTGCCCATGCTATAAAGGAATAGTTCCCATTGGAGACTGGTACAAGCACTTCAAAGTCACGGCTCAGGTTTACGTTTTGCTGTTGTATTGTAGTTGAAAGTTTGCCTTCCTGGTCGAATGCAAATACGGTAAGTGAGGACACGTTCCCGATAAACAGAGAATCGTCCGCACATGGGGTCTTGGAGTAGAATTTTACATAAACACCCTGAGGGCAATCTTTCAGGTCATCGTAGATAAGGGAATCGCAACCCCAGAAAAGAGCCCCTGTCGCGAACAATACCATTATTATCCAGATTCGTAAATTCTTCATCCCTTGTACTTTTTATTAATTTAATGTTTGATTTGAATAATCGGTAGGGAAATACGGCTCCCTACCGAAGTTATTGTTTTTTATTTTTGAGGATTAAATCCCCGGAGATACAGAATACGAGTGAAGCGTCCAAGGAAGAACTTTCACATCCACGCTCATCCACGTTTCAGGAGTAGTTAACGGATCAGTCGGTTTAATCGGATTCTCCGGTTCTTCGTATCCCGGCACACTTGGTTTCGGATCCGGATTTAGAGGTAGGTTCGTTCCCGGATTAGAAGGGTCTTCAGAACCTTTAGGATTATTCGGATCTTCAGGAAATAACGGGTTCCAGTTTGTTCCCAGATTTCTGAATCCTGTAATGTGGATATGGTATACGTTATTTCTTATAACCGGAGAATTATACCATGCCGGAACTTCATCTGGATTTACCCATGCATAATACAGAACTTTACCTTTTACGTATCTGGCGACTTTTTGATTTGCGGCACCGCCTTTAGCTGTATTCTGTGCATTTTCCGCGGTAGTATAAAACTTACCGTTTTCACCCACGAAGAAGTCGTTATTTGGAGTATACGTTTCACCGTCAGCAAATGCTGCAGCCGCAGGTGTGAATTTAGCACGGATAAGCACATAGGCTGTATTCCCTTTTTTATAGCTGGAAGTAGCACCTGCAGCATAAGCGTGTGTGTTTGGCAGGATAAATTTACCTGACAGTTCGGCATTCAACTCTGCAGTTACTTGTCCGTAAGGATCGGTTGCATAGTCAGTCATTGTTTTAACGGCAGTTCCTCCGAACTGGTTAGCAGAGTCATAGTTTTCAAACAAACCCGAATAATCGTATCTAGAAGAGCTACCTGTAATATCGGTTCCCCAAAAGTCAGCATCTGAAACGGGAACCCATGAATAGCTAGGTGTAACCCAATCTGCTTTGCGTTGGATAAACAATGAACTTTCACCTTGTGCCAGTACCCAGTTGATATCGGATATTACACCCAGGGGTGAACCTCCCGCTGAAGGCACGGTGTAGCTCAAAGCCTGAGTCGAAACCATAACCCGGGCGACAGCTCTTTCCACTTCCAGGCTAACACGGTTTTTAGGTGAGGTTGTAGCCAACGTTTCGGTATCTGTTACATTGGCTTCCACATTTATTGTTTTAGGCTCAACATTGGTCATGACGATTGTTTCATCTGTCGTCCCATTTTTGACTGCTAGTTTATCCGCAGAAGTATTGGTAAATGTTTGGGCACCCGAGTTAGCCAGATACAACGCCGCCTGGGTGTAAGCATTTTCAAACTCAGCCACCGGCGTTTTAGCCAACGCATTTACTACTTCTGTTGTTCCGTTTACCAGAACATATACTTTCTTGGCTCCGGCTGTAGTCTTAATTGCAGCATTTTGTGTTTTAGGAACCAGTGTTATGTCACTACCGTTTATGATTTTTTCATAATCTTTCCCTGAGCCACTGGCACCGACTTCAAGTGATTTTGAGGTAACCGATGATCCGTCTATGAGATAAACAGCTACAGTTTTTATATCGTCTTTTCCAGCCCATTCCCCGATATTGTTGTAATCTTCAGGCAGAGCTTTTGTTGCCCTCAACCCTGAATTCTGGGACATCTTCAAGGTAACACTCACATTCGTATTACCTTCTTTTTCTCCGCCCGATGATATATCATCGTCATTGCTACAGGCTGTCAATCCCAAACTTAATGCGATTGCAGCAGTTAAAAATAATTTGGTTACTTTCATTTTTTTATCGATTAAAAATTAAAAATCTATTTTTGTTTGTTTTGTGAATAATGCGGTTTATCAGTATTGTATATTATTTTTATTTGAGGATTCTATTAATAATTTCCAGATTGGCACTTGCATCTTTATCTCCGTTATCTGCTGATTTATTGAAATACCCTAAAGCTTTTTCCATATCACCTTTTAATATATAAGCCACACCAAGATTATTCCACACAGTCGGTTTCTCTTCTATTCTTTTTAGCCGTTCAATGGCTGTGTCATAATTTTTGCTTTCAATATCTGCGGCTGCGGAATTAATAATAGCAATTTCGCTCTCAGGGTATAATCTGACTGCGATATCAAAGACGTCACGAAACTCTTTGCTGTTCGATGGGTAACTTTCTGCCACCAGGTACATTTCGTTTAGGCTGAGAAGTTTTGGATTTTTCTTTATCACTTCTCTGGCTTCTTCCACATTAAAGGCACGTACCACGTAGGCTACTGTATATTCTGTACGTCTCAATAGAGGATAATAATTATTAAGCAGTGTTTTGTAGGTATCTCCGTTTGAAAGTTTCAACAGTTCAATATCCCGCACATCGGGATTCTGAACCTTGTCAATTATATTCAGAATATTTTGTTTGTCTGCCAGGAATGAAACAGAAATGGCTTTACGCAGACCTTCCCAGTCTTCTCCTTTGCCTTCAACCGTAAATTTGTCGTGCGAGACACCAAATTTGGAGACCAGGTAATGAGCAAAGGAATTAGCCCTGTTTTGCGCCAGTATGCGGTTATGTTCAAAGCTGCCTTCGGGAGAGGCATATCCGGCAATGGTGAATTCGGTTATTTCAAGATCTTGGTTATCTCTTATATCCCCAATAACCCTGTCTACTTCATCAAATTGAACTCTATTATTCCTGTAATCCCTTAACAGTTCATAGCGATCAACATGATAGTTGAAAGTCGCCGTGTGACGGTCACTGCGTGCTTTCACAGGTTCCACTTCCGGTATGATAAATGTCAATTTGTAAGATGCCGGATCTCGCTTTGGCAAAATATTTTGAACGATTAATTGCCTGTCTGACTCATCATAACAGTTAGCGCATCCGGATACAGCTTTTTGAATTGTAAGCGAGGCATTATCCATCCATTGTCTGTAAGCCACGGATGTATTATAATTTACTGACTGGGATGTGTTGTTTTTACGTTTTAAGATGGTCTGTGGTTCTGTTTCAAAAGGGAGTTGATCACCGTTTCCCAGGTTCTGTTTACGGTTAATAATTTTATTACGCAGAGTTCCGGTTATAACTACTGGTGCAAGTGATAATATCTCTCCATTAGGTTCATTTGATTTAAGAACAGGAGTTAAAATAACCATTTCATTTCGTTTAACGATCATCCCATCCAAATCAAAAATCATCGAAATAGATACATGATTACTTTCCTTACTGATATGCTCGGAAGAAACCTTAAAATCTCCTGATTGTATCATCTGGGAACGAAGAGGTATTATAAAGCCTAAGAAGATTACGATCAGTATTGCTTTCATTATATTATTGTTCATTGTGTCCTATTTTATTATGTAAATAAATGAGAGTTCAGCTTTTGTCACACCCCAATAATTATAATTACCTTCATCCTGCTTAGTTCCGCAATCTTTGCATGGGTATTCATTATAATGAATGCGGGCATATCCCGCTCCGATATTGAACTCGAAGTTCCAACGATTACTCAACACCCATTGATAGCCATAACTAAGGCCTCCACCATAGAGATAACCTTCATAGCGTTTATCTTTAAAGACATCCAGTCTACCGATAGGAATATCCCACCCTCCTACATTAAATTGTGCACCATGTGCGTGCACTCCAAGAAAATGTCCGTTAAAGGTTTCACAGAACCACCAACGATATTCCGGTTGGACGAGCCAATGCTTGAACCTCTTATTATCTGAGAATTCAAAAGGATTGAAACCTCCGCTGATTTCAAGTGTACTCTTTTTGCCCAAAGCAAACTCCATCCCCAAATTAGGTGTTGTAGTAGCCCAATAAGCCAGATTAGTCTTTATTGCAACCTCTTGGCTCCGAGCTTGCTGGTTACAAAAAATAAAGATTAAAATGACGACGTAGACCTTGTTTAATTGATTGCTGAAATTCATCTTTAAGTTCAATTGTTAAAGTGTTTTACAGCAAGAAGTCTCTTTCTTTGTGGGAAAGAGTTTTCCAACTGTGTCTTAAATATTTGCAGCAAAAATAATTATATTTTTTTAAGATTCAATAATTATTGTCGATATTTATTAAATATCAATTATTTCTATATTGGATTGTAGTATATGAAA
>RRZU012908845.1_pt1 | contig 14133 bp, 12 predicted proteins | sample 2165561 | NCBI WGS metagenome assembly RRZU01 (sample SAMN10456909, study PRJNA506462) | wastewater metagenome | isolation source: wastewater sludge | place: USA: Moscow, Idaho
GGCAGGTGCGCTTTACCCTGCAGCTGGAGCGTCTGGGGGTGCTGGATGTGGCGGTGAGCTGGCGAGGCGAGAAGCTTTCGCTGCGAGTGGTCAGCGAGTCTGACGAACTGCTGGCGCGTCTTGAGGTGGATCGTCCGCAGCTGCAGACACGCTTGCTGGCATGCGGTTTTGCCGAGGTCGATCTGCAGGGCGTAGCGGCACGTCCCGTCGAGGGGGCTGCAGGTGAGTGACGATACCGCCAAGACGGTTCCGCCACACCGGCGGCGCCAGGCCTTGGCGCTGGCCTACGGGGATGGCGATGCTGCGCCGCGTGTGGTTGCCAAGGGGTATGGCGGGCTGGCCGAGCGCATCGTCGCCGAGGCGCAGCGCAGCGGCGTGCCGGTGCATGGCGCGCCCGAGCTGGTAGGGCTGCTGATGCAGGTGGATCTGGATGCGCAGATCCCGCCACAACTGTATCAGGTCGTTGCCGAGCTGCTGGTCTGGGTGCATGGCCTGGAGCGGGACAGGGACTGACTCTCGGCTTGAGTCTGCGCGAAGTGGCGGCTGTCGACCGTGTTGCATAACCGGACGAGTGGTGGGTGATTGCGTCGGCAGCGATGGGAAAGGCTGCTACCCAATGGATGGGGTGCGTGGTAAAGTTCAAAAAAACATCGGTGACGTCAGTCATTTTTCTGGCGCCAGCGTGGATCCCCTAATAATCACAGCGGATGGCGCGCTACGGCGCAGTCATCGTTTCCTTGCGGCCGTGCGTCACCTCGGCGCATGTCGTACGCGAGGTTTCAGGGAGTGCCAATGGGTACCGATAGTGTGCTGGACGACATTCAGGATCTGAACCTCTCCTACCTGCTGCTGGCTCAGCGCCTGCTGCGCGAGGATCGTGCCACGGCCATGTTTCGCCTGAAGCTTGGCGCGGACATGGCCGAGCTCCTGATGGATCTGTCCGGCAAGCAACTGGTGCAGTTGGCGCGCAGCAATCAGCTGATCTGCAGGCTTGCCTTCGAGGATGCCGAGCAGCTGACCAAAGTGCTGAACAATCAGCGCGAGCAGGGGCTGTCGCGGATTCACGCGGCGCTGCTCATGGCATCCGCCGGCGCGGATGCTGGCAGGGATGGGGAGGTCTGAGCGTTGTCGGAGAAAAGTCTGGTCAATGAGATGCTCCAGGTCCAGCTGGCGATCGAACTGATCGAGCTGGGGGCCCGGCTGCAGGTCCTGGAGACCGAGACCGATCTCAGTCGCGGGCGGCTGATCCGCTTGTACAAGGAGGTGCGTGGCGTATCCCCGCCGAAGGGCATGCTGCCCTTCTCCACGGACTGGTTCGTCACTTGGTTACCCAATATCCACTCCTCGCTGTTCTATGGCATCTACCGCAGCCTGGTGGACGATTACCAGTGCGAGCGGATGGAGGCTTTCGTCAAGGCGTTCCGCCTGTATCTCGAACAGGTCAGTCTGGATGACGGCGAGTTCGTGCTCGGCCTGACCCGCGCCTGGACACTGGTGCGCTTCTTTGAAAGCGAGATGCTGGAGCTGGTGCGCTGCACCTGCTGCGGTGGTCAGTTTGTGGCGCACTCGCATGCGCCGACGCAGGGCTATGTGTGCGGCATCTGCCAGCCACCCTCGCGGGCGGGCAAGACGCGCAAGCGGCGCGAAGCCGAGCTGCGCGAGCTGGAAAGCGCCGAGACGCTGGGCGATTCGCCGGTGTCGGCTGCGCAATGGCTGGGAAACAAGCTGGATCACTGACATCATGAGATCTCGTCACGCTGGCATGCTGGCCGGTGTGGCGGCCCGTGAGAGTCGGATCTGCGACGAAAGTTCCCCGGTTTCCGCTAAAGTGCGGCGTTGTTCAGTCGATAGAATGTTGTGCTGACCTGCAAGTTAAGGACGCTCCAGTTGTGCTGATCGCTATCGGATTCATCATCCTCATCCTCTCCGTGTTCGGCGGGTTCGTCCTTTCCGGCGGCAGCCTCGGGCCGCTGTATCAGCCGACCGAGCTGCTCATGATCGGCGGCGGCGCCATCGGCGTGTTCATCGCGGCCAACAATGGCAAGGTGCTGCGCGCAACGCTACGCATCGTCCCCAAGCTCAAGCCCACGCTCAAGTACGACAAGGCCCTGTACATGGATCTGATGGCGCTGCTTTATACGCTGCTGTCCAAGGCGCGGCGCGAGGGCATGCTGTCGATCGAGAAGGACATCGACAATCCGGCGGACAGCGCGATGTTCAGCGACTATCCGCGACTGGCCCGCGATCCTATGATCATGAGCTTCCTCACCGACTATCTGCGCCTGATGATCAGCGGCAATATGAATGCCCACGAGAGCGACGAGCTGATGCTCCACGAGATCGAGGAGTTCGAGCACGAGGCGCACCTGCCTTCCAATGCCCTTACCAGGGTCAGCGATGCCCTGCCGGCATTCGGCATCGTGGCGGCGGTGATGGGGGTGGTCAAGGCGCTCAGCGCCGCCGACGCCTCGCCCGATGAGATGGGCAAGATGATCGCGCACGCGCTGGTGGGTACCTTCCTCGGCATCCTGCTGGCCTATGGCTTCGTGTCGCCGCTGGCCAGCCGCATCGAAGGTCAGGTGGCGGAGGCGGTCAAGGTTCTGCAGTGCATGCGCGTGACCCTGCTGGCCAGCCTCAACGGCTATGCGCCGCAACTGGCGGTGGAGTTCGGCCGCAAGGCGCTGCACACCGCCGAGCGCCCCAGCGCGGGCGAGCTTGAGGAGCATGTGCGAAACAGCAAGAGCTCCGGAGCCGGCAACGCATGAGTGCCGATGGCCACAGGCCGATCATCATCATTCGCCGCAAGAAGGTGGTGCACGGTCATCACGGCGGTGCCTGGAAAATTGCCTTCGCCGACTTCATGACGGCGCTGATGGCGCTGTTTCTGGTGCTCTGGGTCCTGTCGTCGGCCGATCCGGCACAGAAGACCGCAGTCGCCGAGTACTTCCGCACCCCGCTGGTGGTTGCCATGGCGGGGGGCGATCGCGATACCGCCAGCACCAGTGCGATTCCCGGCGGCGGCCCCGACCCGATCTTCGCCGAGGGCGAGCGCAACCGGATCGATCCGCGCGAGGAGCAGTTGCTGGCCGAGGAGCGCGCCCGCATGAGCGAACTGGAGGAGCGCATCGAGGCGGTCATCGAGCGCGATCCGCTGCTGCGCGAGCTTAAAGACCAGATCCGCATCGACGTGACCCCCGAGGGCCTGCGTATCCAGGTGGTGGATACCGAGCAGCGGCCGATGTTCGAACTGGGCAGTGCGCGTCTGGCGCCCTACATGCGCACGCTGCTGCGGACTCTCGCACCGATGCTCAACGAGCTGCCCAACAGCATCCAGATCAGTGGGCACACCGACAGCCTGCCCTATGTCGGCGGCGAGGCTGGCTACAGCAACTGGGAGCTGTCCGCCGACCGGGCCGGCGCCTCGCGGCGCGAGCTGATCGCCGGCGGGCTGGCCTCCGAGAAGCTGCTGCGGGTATCCGGCATGGCCGATCGCGTGCGTTTCGAGGGCGCAGGTCCCAACGATGCGATCAATCGGCGTATCACGGTCATCGTGCTCAACAGCCGGACGGCCGAGGCGATCCTCAATCCGGACGACCCTGACATGCAACAAGTCGGCGATGCCCCGGATTCGGTTATAACTGAGCCCGCAATCGCAACGCCGGCAGAGGATGCTGCCGTTCCGGAGGGTGCCACGGAGCCTGGCAGCCAACGCGTTACCCCATAATCAACAATTGCCTGGGTGCCTGCATGGATATCACCGATTTCTACGACACCTTCTTCGAAGAGGCCGCAGAACTTCTGGAAGATATGGAGCGTCATCTGCTGGAGCTCGATATCGACGCTCCGGATATCGAGCAGCTCAATGCCATCTTTCGTGCCGCCCACTCGATCAAGGGCGGGGCCGGTACGTTCGGCTTCGATGTGCTGCAAAAGACCACACATATTTTCGAGAACCTGCTCGATCACCTGCGCCGCGGCGAGCTGACGCTGCGTCGTGACATCGTCGACCTCTTTCTGGAAACCAAGGACATGCTGCAAGATCAGCTGGACGCCTATCGCAATAGCGCCGAGCCTGATGCGGAGGCCTTTGCGCGCATTTGCCAAACCCTGCAGCAGCTGGCGCTGGACGAAATCGGCGGCGCGAGTGCCGCCGCGCCTGCCGCCGCCAAACCCGCTGCACCGCCTGCCGTCGAAAAGCCGGTCGTCGAGGCCCCCGTGGAAACGTCGGCGGCCGACAGCGCCCCGGCCGAGGAAGGCGCCCGCCTGTGCGTCGCGCTGCTCGGCGTCGGCGAGAAGGACCGCGCCCTGCTGGTCGAGGAGCTCAAGCAGTTCGGCCGCATCCTCAAGGAGTCCGGCAACGAACAGCGCTACGAGGTCGAGCTGCTGAGCGGCGAGGATGCCGACGACATCGAGGCGGTGCTGTGCTTCGTGGTCGAGCCCGAGCAGCTGGAAATCTGCGTGCTGGGCATCGGCGCAAGTGCGGCGCCGGCGCCCGTGGCCGCACCGGCCGCTCCTGCCGCCGCGCCCGCTGCGCCGCCGGTCGCTGCGGCGCCCGCACCGGTTGCGGCTCCCGCTCCGGCGCCCGCCGCCAAGCCCGCCGCGCCGCGCGCCGAGAGCAAGCCGGCGGCCAGTGCCGAATCGAGCAGCCTGCGTGTGCCGGTAGACAAGGTCGACCAGATCATCAACCTGGTCGGCGAGCTGGTGATCACCCAGTCGATGCTCGACCAGTCGGTCAGCCAGCTCGACGGCGCGGTGCACAGCGAGCTGGTCAACGGCATGAGCCTGCTGCAGCGCAATGCCCGCGACCTGCAGGAAGCGGTGATGTCGATCCGCATGGTGCCGATGGATTTCGTGTTCAGCCGCTTCCCCCGCCAGGTGCGCGATACCGCCGCCAAGCTGGGCAAGGACGTCGAGCTGATCACCGTCGGCAAGTCCACCGAACTGGACAAGAGTCTGGTCGAGCGCATCATCGATCCGCTCAACCACCTGGTGCGCAACAGCCTTGACCACGGCATCGAGTTGCCGGAGGCCCGCGAGGCGGCCGGCAAGCCGCGCACCGGCCGTCTGACCCTGTCCGCCCAGCATCAGGGCGGCAACATCCTCATCGACGTGATCGACGACGGCGCCGGTCTGGACCGCGACAAGCTGCTGGCCAAGGCACGCAGCAACGGCCTGGCGGTATCCGACAGCATGTCCGACGACGAGGTGTTCCAGCTGATCTTCGCCCCCGGCTTCTCCACCGCCGAGAAGGTCACCGACGTGTCCGGGCGTGGCGTGGGCATGGATGTGGTCAAGCGTAACATCCAGTCGCTCGGCGGCCATGTGCAGATCCTCTCGCGCAAGGGGCAGGGCACCACCACCCGCATCGTCCTGCCGCTGACCCTGGCGATTCTCGACGGCATGTCGATCCGCGCCGCCGACGAGATATTCATCCTGCCGCTCAACGCGGTGATCGAATCGCTGCAGCCGCGCAGCGACGACATCTACTCGATGGCCGGCACCGACCAGCTGCTCAAGGTGCGCGAAGAGTACCTGCCGCTGGTCGCCCTGCATCAGGTATTCGGCATCGTCGATGCGCGCACCGAGCCGACCGAGTGCATCGCGGTGATCGTCCAGGGCGAGGGCCGCCGCTATGCGCTGCTGGTCGACGACCTGATCGGTCAGCAGCAGGTGGTGGTGAAGAACCTGGAAACCAACTATCGCAAGGTGCCGGGGGTTTCCGCGGCGACCATCCTCGGCGATGGCAGCGTCGCGCTGATTCTCGACATTGCCGATCTGTACCGTCTCAGCCGTAGTCAACCCGCTGTGCAGCCGTCGCGGGCCGCAGCACCGTCCGTACAGGAGATGATGTTGTCATGACCAACCTGAATCAATCCGGCTTGGCCGCTGCCGTCGCCGATGGCCAGAGCCGCGAGTACCTGGTGTTCTCCCTGGGCAGCGAGGAGTACGCCATCGATATCCTCAAGGCCCAGGAAATCCGCGGCTACGAGAACGTCACGCGGATCGCCAACACGCCCGATTTCATCAAGGGGGTGACCAACCTGCGCGGTGTGATCGTGCCGATCGTCGATCTGCGCATCAAGTTCAACCTGCCCAGCGTCGAGTACGGCGGGCAGACCGTGGTCATCGTGGTCAATGTCGGCAGCCGCATCGTCGGCGTGGTGGTCGATGGCGTGTCCGACGTGATGACCCTGACCCCCGAGCAGATCAAGCCGGCCCCGGAGTTCAGTCTGTCCCTGTCCTCTGACTACCTCAGCGGCCTGGCCAGCATCGGCGAGCGCATGCTGGTGCTGGTCGATATCGAGAAGCTGCTCAACAGCGAAGAGCTGGCCCTGGTCGAACGCGCCGCGCTCTGAGTGCCGCGCTCGCGGTCGCTGCACGGGGGTGTGGCGGCCGTTCGATTCAAGTCCGGGCGTGCCGTGCCGATAGCTAAGACGATAAATTGGCGTCAAGGTGGGCGACAGACCTGCCTGATACATAACAAGCAACCCGCGAAGGGCGTGATATGCGTAACCTGACTACCAACCAGAAACTGTGGGGCTCCCTGGTCGCCGCCTGGATCGCCATGCTGCTGATCGCCGCATGGGGCGCCTGGAGCACCCGCACGGTCATGACCGAAGAGCGCCAGAACAAGGCCCGCGAGCAAACCGCCATCGTGGTGTCGATGCTCAGCGACGTGGCCGCTCAGGTGGAACGCGGCGGCATGACGCTGGATGCCGGCCAGCTGTACGCGGGCGAGCTGCTCAAGTCCATGCGCTACGACGAGGGTCGCGGCTACTTCTTCGTCTTCGATCAGGATCTCTACAACGTCAGCCACCCGACCATCACCAGCGGCACTCCGCTGGAAGACTACAAGGACATCGACGGCCGTCTGCTGTTCCGCGAGTTCCTCGACGCCGCCAACGCCGCCAATGGCCAGGCCTTCGTCGACTATCGCTGGAAGCATGCCGGCACCGGCGAGCCCGAGCCCAAGCGCTCCTACATCAAGCGCTTCGACGCCTGGGGCTGGTACATCGGCACCGGTGTGTACGTCGCCGACATCGACAAGGCCTTCTACGCCGAGCTGCTGCGCACCCTGCTGGCCCTGATGGTGATCGGCTCCCTGCTGACCCTGATGATGGGCTGGGTCAGTCGCGACCTGAGCCGCAGCCTGGGGGGCGACCCGCGCTATGCCGCGCGGGTGGTCAAGCAGATCGCCGAGGGCGACCTGACCGCCCGGCCGCGCCTGCGTCCGGGCGACGACAGCAGCCTGCTGGCCGCTATCGCGCGCATGTGCGAGCAGCTGTCGAATATCGTCGGCGAGATTCAGCGCAGTGCCGACGAGGTGAACACCGCGGCGCTGACCATCAGCGCCGGCAACACCGAACTGGCCTCGCGCACCGAACAGCAGGCCGCGGCCCTGGCCGAGACCGCCTCGACCATGGAAGAGCTGACCTCCACGGTCAAGCAGAATGCCGAGAACGCCGACCAGGCACGCAGTCTGGCGGAAAGCTGCGCGGTGAACGCCCGCCAGGGCGGCAGCTCGATGGAGCAGGTGGTGTCGAGCATGAACGCGATCCAGAACAGCGCCAGCCAGATGGCCAGCATCGTCGACACCATCGACTCGATCGCTTTCCAGACCAACATCCTCGCTCTCAACGCCTCGGTGGAAGCGGCGCGGGCCGGCGAGCAGGGCCGCGGCTTCGCCGTGGTGGCCGGCGAGGTGCGCAAGCTGGCCAGCCGCAGCGCCGAGGCCGCTCACGAGATCAAGGATCTGATCAACGGTGCCGGCGACCAGGTGCGTGCCGGCAACCAGCGGGTGCGCGAAACCGGCGAGATCATCCAGGGCGTGGTCAGCGACATGGCCCGCCTGAATACCCTGATCAGCGAGATTTCCTCGGCCTCCAGCGAGCAGAGCAACGGTATCGAGCAGGTCAACGTGGCCGTGGCGGAAATGGACCAGATGACCCAGCGCAATGCCGGTCTGGTGCATGACAGCGCACAATCCTCGAAGCGCCTGAGCCAGCAGAGCGACGAGCTGCGCGAGCACGTTGCGCACTTCGTCACCGACGAGAGCGCCCGCCACGCACCGGCGCAGGAGCCTCGACAGGTGTCGGCGCCGCGGGCGGGCGAGCAGCGTTTCGAAACCAGCTTCAGCTGATTCGTGAGGCGACAGCGGCAGACAGACTAGGCAGGGAGTTGGGCATGAAACTGATCGACAACATGACAGTGCGCGTGAGCTGGGCTCTGGTTTTGGCGACCTTCGCGGTGCTGCTGGCCGTGTCGAGCGCCCTGAACCTCTACAGCATCAACCATGCCGAGCAGGCCCTGCGGGCCGGCGGTGTGCAGCTGCAGAACTTCGCCGAGTTCGCCACGCTGGTGCGCTGGGCGATCGGCCTGATCCTGCTGGGCACCGCGGCGACCGTGGTCGGTGTGCTCTGGGGGGTGTCGGTGAACGTGATCCGGCCGCTGCAGCGGGTGGTCGAGCATTGCGAGCAGATCGCCGCCGGCGACCTGGCCGGGCGCATCGAGGTGCGCAGCACCAACGAGATCGGCAAGCTATTCGCCGGCCTGGCGCACATCCAGCAGCGCCTGTCGGAAACCGTCGGTACGGTGCGTCACAGCAGCCAGCTGATCCGCGACGGCGCGCAGGAAATCGCCGACGGCAACAGCAGCCTGTCGACCCGCACCGTGCAGCAGGCCAGCTCCCTGGAGGACACCGCATCGAGCATGGAGGAGCTGACATCCACCGTCGGGCAGAACGCCGACAACGCACGCCAGGCCAGCAGCCTGGCCGACAGCGCGGCGCAGGCCGCCAAGCGCGGCGGCGAGGTGGTCGGCGAGGTGGTCAGCACCATGGGTGAGATCAGCAGCAGCTCGCAGAAGGTCGCCGAGATCATCAAGCTGATCGACTCGATCGCCTTCCAGACCAACATTCTCGCCCTCAACGCCTCGGTGGAGGCGGCGCGGGCCGGCGAGCAGGGGCGTGGTTTTGCCGTGGTCGCCGGCGAGGTGCGCAGCCTGGCCAGCCGCAGTGCGCAGGCCTCGCAGGAGATCCGCGCGCTGATCAACGCCTCGGTCGAGCGGGTCGATGCCGGCAGCAAGCTGGTCGCCCAGGCGGGCAGCTCCATGCAGGAAATCGTCGACTCGGTACAGAAGGTCGCCGACATCATGGACGAGATCGCCGCCGCCTCCCAGGAGCAGAGCAGCGGCATCGCCCTGGTCAATCAGGCCGTCACTCAGATGGACGTGGTGACCCAGCAGAACGCCAACCTGGTGCAGGAAGCCAGTCGTTCGGCAGCCGATCTGGTCGGCGAGGCCAACCGCCTGCGCCAGGCCGTGGAGGGGTTCCGCGTGCTGGCCGAGTTCGAACAGGCTGCCGGCCGCTCCCCGGCTGCCGCGGCCAAGTCCTGGGCGCAGACGCAGTTCGAGAGCGCCGAGCGCAGCGTCGCCCGCCAGCCCACCACTCCCGCTCGCAAGGAATCGAGCCGCCGCGAAACGGACGACGACTGGCAAGACTTCTAATAACAATACCCCGCCCGGAACGATACGAATCCTCCGGGCGCCAGATGCCTCGGAGAATGTTTTTGCATGCGCAACAATCAGCCAGTCACCCAGCGTGAGTACGAATTGCAGGACGACGACTTCCTGATTTCGCGCACCGACCTCAAGGGGCGGATCACCTACGCCAATCCGGCGTTCGTCAAGGTCAGCGGTTACAGCCATGCCGAGCTGATGGGCGCCAACCACAACCTGGTGCGCCACCCCGACATGCCGCCGGTGGCGTTCGCTAACCTGTGGCAGACCATCCAGGGCGGTCAGAGCTGGAACGGCATCGTCAAGAACCGTCGCAAGAACGGCGACCACTACTGGGTCAACGCCAACGTCACGCCCTACTACGAGAATGGTCAGCTGGCCGGCTATGCCTCGGTGCGGGTCAAACCGTCGCGGCGCGACATCGACACCGCCGCCGCCGCCTACCAGGCGATTCAGGCGGGACAGGGCGGCAACCTCGGGCTGGCCCGCGGCCGGCTGGTCAAGCGCGGTCTGCCCGGCCTACTGGAGCGCCTCGGCAAGCTCGGCTCCCTGCGCGGGCGGCTGACCCTGATGGTCGGCAGTTCGGTCGCCCTGCTGCTGCTCAGCGGGCTGCTCGGCTACCTGGGCATGCAGGCCGAGAGCGCAGCGGCCCATGGCAGCTACCAGATGGCCCAGCTGGGCCTGGTGCTGGTCGGCCTGCTGCTGCTGGCCGGACTCGGCTACTCGACCGTGCGCTCGGTGCTGCGCCCGCTGCACGCCTCGATGGACTTCACCGCCCAGCTGGCGGCCGGCAATCTCGGTGCCGAGCTGCCGGACTTCGGCGAGCACGAGATGGGCCGCATGGCCCATCTGCTGGACACCCTGCGCAAGAGCCTGACCAGCATCGCCGCCGACGTGAACGGCAGCATCGACACCTTCGCCCACTCGGCGCACGAGATCGCCCGCGGCAACGAGAACCTGGCCTCGCGTACCGAGCAGCAGGCGGCGTCCCTGCAGCAGACCGCGGCGAGCATGGAGCAGCTGACCGGCACCGTGCAGCAGAATGCCGGCAACGCCCGTCAGGCCAGCCAGCTGTCCGGCGATGCCTCCGACACGGTGCGCGACAGCGGGGCGGTGATGAGCCAGGTGGTCGAGACCATGCGCGAGATCACCGCCACCTCGCGCAAGATGACCGAAATCATCAATGTGATCGACTCGATCGCCTTCCAGACCAACATCCTCGCCCTCAACGCCTCGGTGGAGGCGGCGCGGGCCGGCGAGCAGGGCCGCGGCTTTGCGGTGGTGGCCAGCGAGGTGCGCAACCTGGCCAGCCGCTCGGCGGCGGCGGCCAAGGAAATCCGCAGCCTGATCGACAGCTCCTCGCTGCAGATCGAGTCGGGCGCCCAGCTGGTGCGGCGCGCCGAGCAGAGCATTGATGGCGTGGTCGGCGCGGTGACGCGGGTCAACGACATCATGGGCGAGATCGCCGCCGCCTCCGACGAGCAGAGCAGCGGCATCGCCCAAGTCAACCAGGCCGTGGTGCAGATGGACGATGTCACCCAGCAGAACGCCGGACTGGTGCAGAGCGCCGCACAGGTGGCCAAGCGCCTGGAGGATCAGGTCGCCGAGGTCGAGCGGGCCATCTCCGTCTTCCGTCTCAAGGAAACCGCCGCCCGTCCGGCGGCGGTGCGTGCGCCACAGGCGAGCCGTCCGGCCGTCGCGGCAACTGGCAAGGGAGTGCCCAACACAGGACCTGCGGCGATGTCCGCCAAAGGGAGTTCGGGCAAGCCTGACTCGCGCCGGGATGTCCCGGTCGTCGAGGAGTGGGAGTCATTTTGAGCAGCCAGTTGCATACTGACCTGCCCGGTGCGGCCGGCATTCTCGGCCGCGACCTGGTGCTGACCGATACCGATTTTGCACGCATCTGCCAGCTGATCTACGACCGTGCCGGCATCGTGCTGGCCGACAACAAGCGCGAGATGGTCTACAGCCGTCTGGCCAAGCGCCTGCGCCTGCATGGCATCAGCCATTTCGGCGACTATCTCGACCGCCTGGCCCGCCAGCCGGCGGCTCGCGAGTGGGAGGCCTTCACCAACGCGCTGACCACCAACCTGACCGCGTTCTTCCGCGAAGCCCACCACTTCCCGCTGCTGGCCCAGCACATCGCCGGGCGCAGCGAGCCGGTGCGCATCTGGTGCGCCGCCGCCTCCACGGGCGAGGAGCCCTACTCGATCGCCATGACCCTGCTGGAGAGCCTGCCGGCGAGCGTAGCCAGCCAGTCCCAGGTGATCGCCACCGACATCGACACCGATGCCCTGGCCAAGGCCAAGGTCGGCGTCTACCCGCTCAAGCAGGTGCTGGAGATCGGCGAGGAGCGGGTCAAGCGCTTCTTCCTCAAGGGCAGCGGCGAGCGCATCGGCCTGGCCCGGGTGCGCCCGGAACTGGCGCGGATGGTGGACTTTCGCCAGCTCAACCTGCACGCCCCGCGCTGGGACGTCAGCGGCCAGTTCGACGCGATCTTCTGCCGCAACATCATGATCTACTTCGACAAGCCCAGTCAGACCCGTATCCTCAAGCGCTTCGTGCCCTACATGAAGCCGGACGGCCTGCTGATCACCGGGCACTCGGAGAACTTCACCTACCTGACCGACGAGTTCAAGCTGCGCGGGCAGACGGTCTACACCCTGGCGCCGGGCGCTAAAGCCTGAGACGGCGCCGCCGATATTGACCTGATATGCCAGACGCTGGATGCAACCGCCCCGCTGCCTCGCCAGGCCGGCGCGGTTGCCGCAAAGGAGATATGCCGTGAGCACCCCCAAGATCAAGGTACTGTGTGTCGACGACTCGGCACTGATCCGTGACCTGCTGAGCGAAATCATCAACTCCCAGGGTGACATGGAAGTGGTGGCGGTCGCTCCCGATCCGCTGGTCGCGCGCGATCTGATCAAGCAGCACAATCCCGACGTGCTGACCCTCGATGTGGAAATGCCGCGCATGGACGGTCTGGACTTCCTCGAGCGGCTGATGCGCCTGCGGCCGATGCCGGTGCTGATGGTTTCCTCGCTGACCCAGGCCGGCTCGGAAGTGACCCTGCGCGCGCTGGAGCTGGGGGCGCTGGACTTCATCTCCAAGCCGCAGATCGGCATCCGCAACGGCATGCTCGACTACAGCGAGCTGATCGCCGAGAAGATCCGCGAGGCCGCCCGTTCGCGGCCGCGCGCTCCGCGCCAGGCGCCCGCCGCCGATGCGCCGAAGGCCGCGCCGCTGCGCGCGCCGCTGATTTCCAGCGAGAAGCTGGTGATCATCGGCGCCTCCACCGGCGGCACCGAGGCGATCCGCGCGGTGCTCGAACCGCTGCCGGCCAACAGCCCGGCGATCCTGATCGCCCAGCACATGCCGGGCGGCTTCACCCGCTCCTTCGCCGAGCGCCTCGACCGCCTGTGCAACATCGCGGTCAAGGAAGCCGAAGACGGCGAACGTATCCTCCCCGGCCACGCTTACATCGCTCCGGGAACCGCGCACCTCAAGCTGGTGCGCAGCGGTGCCAACTATGTCGCTCGTCTGGATGACGGGCCGCCGGTCAATCGCCACCGCCCTTCGGTGGACGTGCTGTTCCGTTCGGCGGCGGAAAACGCCGGACGCAACGCCGTGGGCGTGCTGTTGACCGGTATGGGCAAGGATGGCGCCCGCGGTTTGCTGGAAATGCGTCAGGCGGGGGCCTTCACCTTCGCCCAGGACGAAGCCAGTTGCGTGGTCTTTGGCATGCCGCGCGAGGGCATCGCCCTCGGCGGGGCGTGCGAAGTGGTGTCGCTCGACCAGATGGCCGAGCGCATTCTCAAACAGGTGGTCGCCTCGGGGCGGGCACAGCGAGTCTGATCGTTTTCAAGCGGGGAGGGGTTTATGGAGTTTCTGCGCAGGTTGAGCATCCGGGCGATGCTCAACGCCACATTGGTCTGTTTTGCGGTGCTGATCCTGATGATCGCCGCGCTGGGGTTCGCCAGCAGCCGCATGGCCAATGAGGATATCCGGCATATCGAGAACGTCGACATCCAGATGGTCGACTCGATGAACCGTGCCTACATCCTGCGTCTGAACGCCTTCCTGCGCATGGAGAGCTATGCCGCACGCGTCCAGGCCGGCGATGCCACGCAGGCTGCGGGCCTGCTGGCCGAGGCCGAGGACTTCGTCAAGCGCGCCAAGGACCGCTTCGACGTCTTCAAGGCCGCGCCGCCGCTGGAGGATCCGGCCCTGCGTACCCTGGCCGAGGATTTCGCCGCGGCCTTCGGCACGGCGCTGAACATGCAGGTCGGCATGGTCAAGGCGCTGCGCGACAACGATCTGGCCGGCTATGAGAGCCAGAAAGACACCCTGACGAACCAGTATGGTCCGGCCACCAACCGTGCCCTGGATGCCTTCTATCTGGCCAACGAGAAGGATTACCAGGCGCGCCAGCAGGCCTACCAGGACAATGTCGCGCGCGTTGCGCTGATCGGCGCTCTGGCCCTGGGCGCGGCGCTGTTGCTGCTGCTGGGCATCCGCTTCGTGCTGCTGGCCATGGTGGTGCGTCCGGTCAACGAGGCGGTCGGCTATCTGCAGCAGCTGGCCAAGGCCGACCTGTCGCAGAACATCCAGGTCAAC
>RRZU010766813.1_pt1 | contig 14132 bp, 4 predicted proteins | sample 2165561 | NCBI WGS metagenome assembly RRZU01 (sample SAMN10456909, study PRJNA506462) | wastewater metagenome | isolation source: wastewater sludge | place: USA: Moscow, Idaho
CAGTATATTTCGTTTTAACTTATTCATAGTTGTTTTTGTTTATTTGTTAGAATTTAAGATTTACACCGAACAAGAATGTTCTCGGACGAGGATAATAACCTAAATCGATTCCCGAAACCCAACCTTCTGTTCCATATCCGATTTCAGGATCCATTCCATCATATTTGGTAAATGTGAAAGCATTCTGAACCGATGCATACAAGCGGCATTGACTGATAAATTTAACTTTCATCAGCTTTGAGAAATCGTATCCCAATGTGATATTGTTGATGCGCAGGAAGTCTCCATCTTGCAAGTAAAGGTCTGAAAACTGCCAGTTGATATTCGTCTCAGTTACACGCGGCATGCGGTTGGATGTACCTTCGCCTGTCCAGCGTTGGAGTATGGCTGTCGTATAATTGGCTTGTTTATTGGTATGATTGCGGTACGATTGTACTATTTCATTTCCTGCCACTCCGTTTGCATTCAGACTAAAGTCAAAATCCTTGTAGCTTAATCCTATGTTGAAGCCATAAGTGAAATCAGGTGTACCATTGCCAAGATCAACTTTATCTGCTGTGTTAATAATACCATCCGCACCTGGAACAATATTCCCATTTCCATCATAATGAAATAAATCGACATATTTCACATCACCGGGTTGTACATCAGCTTGCAGAATACCGTTTCCGGCAGCCTTCCATGCTGCTATATCCGCTTCGCTTTGGAATATCCCCGCAGTTTTGTATCCCCAGAAGTAACCGATAGCATGACCATTTTGGGCACGATAGAATTCGTCCGAATTGTCGTAAAGCATAGCTGTAAGACCGTGAATAATACCATCTTCGGTAGGGATATTACCAACTTTGTTTTTGTTGTAAGCCCCGTTTACACCTACACTGTAGTTGAGCTGACCAATATTGTCTTTCCAGCTAAGAGCAAGTTCTATCCCTGTATTCTTCACATCGCCACCGTTGATGTAAGGTGCACCTGTACCTGCTGTTGCCAACACCGGAGCTTCAACTAACCAGTCTTTGGTTGTTTTCACATAGAAATCGGTATTCAACCCCAGTCTGTTTCTCAGGAAGTACGCATCCAATCCCACATTAAATTGCTCAGATGTTTCCCATTTGATATTTTCGTTTGCCAAGCGGCTCGGATAAGCTCCCTGTGTATTCACCTTGCTTGTACCGAAGTTGTAGAATGCCGCAGGATCGTCCGGTGAATATCCTGTGGAAGTATTGATAGGCGCAGAATATTGATTATCATCTATATTCTGATTCCCTACTTGTCCCCAGCTTACACGCAGTTTGAGGAAGTCAAGCGCACTATTCTCTAAAACATCTTTCATAAAATCTTCGTTCGTTATCACCCATCCTCCGGAGAATGAAGGGAAATATCCCCAACGATGACCTTTGGCAAATTTGGATGAACCGTCGATACGAAGAGTGGCATTGAACATATATTTTTCCATATAGTTGTACCCTAAACGTCCGAAGTAGGATGCGCGACGGGTCTCAAATACTGGGCCACCACCGACTGTTCTAGTATTTGTTATACTTGTAACTTTACCATTTTTGTCAAGTGTTACAAATGCCTGACCTGTTGTGTTATTCAGATAGGCATGAGAGAAGTCATTGAACTGAGAAAGCAGATTCCAGTTCGACCCATTCAGATATGTCCCCTGATAACGGACAGATTCCATACCAACAAGTGCATTAAAAACATGATCATCAGCTATTTTGAAGTCATAACCTACTGTATTTGTCCATGTCAGGGTATGCCCTTTACTCATGCTTTGCGAAGTAGTTGTATGATCTTCGTTGTAAGAATATACCGAGAAGCGATATATCGGAGTATAGCTACGATATTCCGATGCGTAATAGTTGATACCGAACACACTACGGAATTTCAGATTCTTAATAGGTTCTAATTCTGCATAAACATCGGCCATCAGACGTTGCGCGTCATTGGCATTATTAGAGTTTGTCATCATAGAACCGTAAGGGTTTCCGTCACCGTTGTACCAAAGAGAATTTGACGTATCGTTGTATGGACTGTCGTACAAATTATTGTCACTGTAAACAGGTGACAGCGGAGATGTAACGAAAGCACCCCGAAGCGTATTATTGTATTGGTTTCCAACGTTAATACCGTTGTTTTTTATATAATTGAAGTTAAGGTGTTGACCGACTTTCAATACATTGCGGTACAATTTATGTTCGGTATTGATACGGAATCCATATCGCTCGTAATACGATACGTCTTTGCCGCCGACAATCCCTTCCTGCGATGTATAGTTCATCGACATGGAATATACAGTAGCATCCGATCCGCCGTTTATATTCAAAGCATAATTTTGTGTTTGGGCATTGTCTTTAAACATCTGCCCTACCCAATCCGTATCGGCAAGTTCTCCCATTGAGTCGAAATCGATAAGCGAACCGCCCGAGTTCAGAGATTGTTCATCCATCATTGTTTTGTATTGATGTGCATTCAGCATTTTAGCTTTACGAGCTACATTCTGAACACCCCAATAACCATCGAACGAGACTTGTCCGCGTCCCTGAGATCCCTGTTTGGTAGTTACCAGGATAACACCATTAGCAGCCTGCGCTCCATAAATAGCAGCTGATGCGGCATCTTTAAGCACGTCGATAGATTGTATGTCCGAAGCATTCAACAAACCTATATCTCCTTCTACACCATCTATAATATAGAGTGGCCCTGAGTTAGACACAGTACCCAATCCACGGACAACAACTTTCATATCCGATCCGGGTTGGCCGGAAGTAGACGAAATCTGTACTCCGGGAGCCTGTCCCTGCAATGCCTGCAACGGGCTGAGAGTATTCAGTTTGGCAATTTCATCACCTTTTACCTGCATGGTAGCACCGGTGTTGAGTTTTTTCTTCTGCACACCATACCCGATGGCGACAACCTCATTCAGTACATTGGATTCATCTACCAGTACGATGTTGAACACTGTGGTTTGCCCCACATTGATAGTCTGGGTTTTGTATCCTATAAAGGAAACTTCGAGTACAGCGTTTGGCTTAACGGTAAGTGCAAAATTACCGTCAACATCAGCCATTGAGCCATTGGTAGTCCCTTTCTCAATTACCGAAGCCCCGATAAGCGGCTCTCCGGTAGCATCTTTTACTGTACCTGAGATCTGAACCGAGGACTGAGCAAAAAGTCCCACTGTCGAGAATAGACTGACAACCAGCACCAGGCATAGCCTCCGTAAGCAATGCGGTTGCTGCCAAAATAGTTTAGATTTTACATTCATGGTCATAGTATTTAATTTAAAAAAATTATTACGTTTACAAGTAGTAATCCTTTCCAACCCTAGTTGATATTCAACTCATTATCCAGGGTTTACTACTTTCTTTTTATCTCTGTTTTTTTACCCGTATATACAATCTCCGCCGAAGTTGTATTCTTATCTTTCGATATCCACTCTATCGTGAATACCCTTTCCTTTGCCATACCGGGATATTCTCCCTTGCGATCATCTATTGTCAAAGTTCCTGAATCCTCATTGTAAGCCATTTTAATCGTAGAATAAGCTCCTTTTTCGTAATTGTAATTCACACCCTCGTCTTCGTAAACTGTAAATTCTCCGTTAGCTCCGGTATAGACTTTCAGGGTAAGATTGTTCTGAGCCTCTTTTGTCGATTGAATTTTCTGCCCCATAGGCAAGATCGCTCCTTCTTTTACATACAGAGGTATCCGTTCATAAGGAGTTGCAACACTCTGAGACTGTCCTCCTGCTATGTGTTTACCTGTTTCGTAATCGTACCAACCTGCTCCGGCAGGGAAATACACATCACGGCTTGTCGATTTATATTTATATACGGGACAAACCATCAGATTCGGGCCAAACATATATTGATCACCAATATTATGCGTATTGTTGTCGGCAGTGAAGTCCATAACCAAAGCGCGCATGATCGTATAATCGTTGAAATAGGTCATTCCTGCCAAGGAATAGATATACGGCATCAGCTGATAGCGCAGATTGGTATAATACACCATGCTATTGTATGCAGGATTTCCGGCCGGAGAGATATTGTATATTTCGCGGTAAGGGTATTGTCCGTGACTACGGAACAGCGGGCAAAATGCCCCGAACTGGAACCAACGGGTGTTCAGTTCGCGCCATTCTTTGAGATCTTCAGAACCTTCCTTCGCGGTTTCGTAGCGTTTCTCCACACAGAATCCGCCGATGTCCATTGTCCAATACGGAATACCCGACATGGCAAAATTCAATCCTGCCGATATCTGCGATTTCATATCTTCCCACCGTGTGCCTATATCGCCACTCCATGTAGCAGTAGAGTAACGTTGCAGCCCTGCAAATCCCGAACGGGTAAGTAAGAATACACGATCGTTCGGATTGGTTGAACGCTGTCCTTCATAAATAGCTTTTGCATTTACCAGCGCATAAGCATTGAAATATTCTGTGGAAGGGCCTAAAGCCGTAGGATTCATTAGTGCCTTACGATATGCCATACTCGAATTGGACAGAATATCAGGTTCGGAAGCATCCATCCACCATGCATCTATGCCTTTCGAGTAGAGTTTTTTGTTCATCTGATCCCAAAACAATTTGCGGGCACCGTCACTGTACGCATCATAGAATCCGGCAATATAACCCTTGCCAATCCAGTCGCGGACACTGTCTTTTACAGCACGGTTGTACATCCATCCTTTTTCGTCGAAAGCCTTGTAGTTGTCGGTTGTGTAATAGAATTTAGGCCATACCGAAATCATAATGCGTCCATTCATGGCATGAACACTATCTATCATGGCTTTAGCATCAGGAAACCGTGTTAGATCGAAATCATGGCTACCCCAAGCGTCCTGTGGCCAATAAGACCAATCTAACACGATATTGTCTATAGGAATATTACGCTGACGGTAATCTTTTAAGGCAGTCAGTAATTCATCCTGTGTTTTGTAACGTTCGCGGCTTTGCCAATAGCCCATAGCCCATTTAGGCATGACAGGCGATTTGCCCGTCACGGTACGATAGCCTTTTATTACCTCATCCATATTGTTGCCACGGATAAAGTAATAGTCTATCTGGTCTCCCATTTCAGACCATAACGAAAGTTTGTTCTGATCTTCTGCCTTTCTAGGGCTAAGAGCTTTCAGCCCAATATATGACACTCCTCCGTCCGGTTTCCAATCCAGCTTGATTTTACGGCGTTCGCCGGCTTTCATATCCACTGTGTATTTATAACTATTGGGATTCCATGCCGTACGCCAGCGTTCGGGAACGATTGTTTGTCCGTCCATATACACCGTAGTATAGCCGGCATAATAAAGGATGAAGTGATATTCGCCTGTTTCTTTGGCTTCTATCTCTCCCTCCCAAGTGATACGTGAATTGAAAAAAGGAAAATCCTGAGGAAATTTCTTCACTGTTTCCAGATTTTCATAATCTATCTGCGATTCTGTCCTCTCTACAAAAACATTTTTAGGATCGGCATCTACCATATAGGTAGCGGTCAATCCTCCTTCTTTCCCGTTTTTGTCATATAGTTTAAACTGATCTATATCTACATAAGGACGGTTATCGCCAAAACGTGAAAATGAATAATTATCCCAAAGTATTCCATAATTCTTGCTGGACATAACAAATGGAACGGAGACCTTGGTATTGTATTGAAAAAGTTCTTCGTTTTTTCCTTTATAGTTAAATTCATCAGCCTGATGCTGGCCCAATCCATAAAACGCTTCTCCTTCGGGTGACTCGAATACCTGTTGCAAAGAATAGGCTTTTTTTCCATCGACTTCAATATCGGAGAATGATTTACCACCTCCTTTATTTTCTGCCAGCAGAATGTTCCCGTCTTTATCAGAAAATGTCACCTCTCCTGTTGTAAGTGATACGGAAGCGGTAGTTGTAGCCGTTTTCAATACAACATTGCCATTTTGTTCGGTTACATCCCAACCGTCGGGCTTAGCCTTATCAAAAACAGTTATGAGGCTTTTCCCGTCAGCTATTTCACCTGTGGGTGATGCCGACACACGAATAACATCGTCGGTTATAACTTGCAGTCTGATTTTTTTTGCCGATTGAGGGTCTACTTTCGTGAGATTTACGATTACCCCATCGTTCGTTCTTTGGTAAGGTTTGCTCTGACATGCCACTAATAATATAAGTGCCGACAGAAGCCCCGTCCAAACGAGATGTTTCTTTTTCATGGTAAAATATAATTTAATATTAGATTTCTCTTTCACAAAATTAAATGATGCTGAACCCGAAAGACTGCTTGAATGTTTTTATTGAAAGTGCTTAAAGAATAAATGATGATATGAAATGTTTCCAAGAAGAGGCTAATTTGTTAACAAGGAAGGAATACTAATATAATATTGTGTAAATTTACGCATCCCCTAATCTGACATCAATGAAAGTATACCCCTTAATTTTGCTATACCTAGTGGTAATTATATTACCAATAAGAAGCCAACAATTCGAATTTTCGCATCTTAACAACACCAACGGCCTGTCAAACAATCAGGTTGAAGTTGTTTTTAAAGATAGCCGGGGATTTCTCTGGATAGGGACAAACATGGGTCTGAACCGATACGATGGAATCAGTTTCAAAGTCTACAAAAACATGAGAAACGACAAGATGAGTCCGATGTACGACCGGATAATAGGACTGGCTGAAGATATAAACGGAAACCTGTGGGTTAAAGGGGATTCATATATGGTTTACTACTGGCGTGAAGAATTATTTGTAAACAGTCCCGATACAATTCTTGCCGGTATGGGACTGCCTCCTGCGCCCTCGATCATAGAGATAGATGAAAACAAAAATTTTTATGCTTCTTATACGGGAGGCAAAGGATTATACCGATACGATATCAAATCGAAAAAAGTCACCTTATTCGAACAATCGAAAAACGCCAACGGGCTCGATGTCTCGGACATCATTAACATTAAAATCAAAGGCTCTTTCATCTGGGTTCTGCATAAAAACGGCATATTAGAGCGTCTGAATATAGAAACGGGAATGATCGATCTGCGCAATACATTCTTCAAAGAGAACTCGTTAAATGCAACCATCCAAAAGACGATATTCGTAGATTCGGACAACGATGTATGGATATACCCGAGTATAGACGACAGAGGTACGGCCTATCTTGACGTGAAAAAGAATGAATGGGTGCTGCTGGATGTAAACAGTAAGGCCGCGCTTTCGAGTAACTTTGTCAGATGCGTAAGACAGGATAAAAACGGACTGATCTGGATCGGCACCGACCATGGGGGAATCAATATTTTAGACAAAAAGAAAGGCTCAATCACCGTTCTTAAAAACAATATAAACGATCCTTATTCTGTAAGCCAAAACTCTATCATAAGCCTCAACTGTGACGACAATGGCACTGTATGGGTGGGCACTTACAAAAACGGGATTTCGTATTATAACCCCAATATGTTCAAGTTCAAAAGATCTCCCCTGTTTTATGATTTCAACCTGAAAACAGAGGTTTTCGACTGTAACAGCCTCTTTGTAGACAGATCAGACAATCTGTGGATAGGAACAAACGGTAAAGGACTGATAAAGTACAACGAAAAAAACCGGGAGACAAGACACTTCCGTTACAATCCGAAAGACCCGGCGAGCATATCGACCGACATTATAACATCCATCTTTGAAGACCATCGCAATACGATATGGATAGGGACATTTCTGGGAGGGCTGAATGCTTATATCGGAAACGGATTTAAAAGATACCAGCTGGAAGAAGACAACCCCAACTCGCTGGCCAGCAAAAGCGTTTACGGATTGGCCGAAGACGGCAACAACAATCTGTGGATAGCGACTCTGGGAGGCGGGGTGGATAAGTTAGACCCCGAAAGGCAAAAGTTCACGCATCACAATATAGATAACAGCAAACTGACATCGAACTACATACTTTCTATATTTACTGATCCTCTCCAGAATATTTATTTGAGCAGTGACAGGGGAGTCAGTTATATCGACCGGAACAAAGGTGGAATCTCTCCTTATTTCGAAGATCAAAGTTATGTCGATTCTCTGACGAGCATATCGATAAATTATCAGACGATGGATTCGAAAGGAAACTTATGGATAGCCACTGACAAGGGCATCAACATATATAATCCGTCGACAAAACGGTTTAAACACATTACCAGCTCGACCGGACTACCCTGCGACGAGGTTGTATCGATGATAGAAGACAATAACGGCAACATGTGGGCAGGCACACGTAAAGGTCTTGCCTGTATCAGTTGTAAATATGATGACAAAGATTTTACCTATACCATCGCTTTCTTTGATGAGAACGACGGGTTGCCCGGTTCAATCTGTAATTTGAATGCCATATTTAAAGATAAAAACGGAATAATATATGTAGGCACAACGGGCGGATATGTATCGTTCAACCCCAAAACGATCTTTTTCAATCAGGTCTTGCCTAAGCCACGTTTCACCGACCTACTGATTGCAAATCAGGTAATCAGGCCTGATGTGGAATACAATGGACGGGTTATAATTCCAAGATCGATGAGCGATCTGGATGAAATAACCTTAAAACATGGAGAAACAAATTTCACAGTCCAGTTCTCGGCCCTCAATCTTATTCATCCTAAAAAGAATAAGTACAAATACATGCTCGAAGGGCTGGATAAGAACTTTACAGAGATCACAAACGGCATAGGCGCAGCTTCATATTCGAATCTCAACCCGGGACGGTACAGGCTTATCGTTTATGCAAACAATGACGACAATACATGGATGGCTGAGCCTATCGTGCTGAAAATACAGGTAGACCCTCCATTCTGGCTCTCATGGTGGGCATATATTATCTACATTATTATTGTAGCAGCCCTCATCAGATGGTTCGTCAAATATAAACTAAACAAACAACGGAAAGAATACGAGCATGCGCAAAGTATATTAGAGGCAAACAGGTTACATGAAATAGACGAACTCAAATTCAAGTTTTTCACGAATATCAGTCATGAATTCAAAACACCGCTGACCCTGATAATAAGCCCTTTGGAGAAGTTAATAAAATCCCCTGTTTATTCCGATTACAAACCGACTCTGGATATCATGCAGAAAAATGCCCAGAATCTTCTGAACATGGTCAATGAAATTCTCGATTTCAGGAAGTTCGATCAGAACAAGATGACGTTGAACATCTCACAGGGCAATATCATCGAATTTGCAAAAGAGATATGCCAGTCTTTTTCTTCGTTATCTGTCGAAAAATCCATCAAACTCACTTTTACGACCTATCTACAGGAAATTCAGATGAGATTTGACAGAGAGAAAATGAACAAGATCATAAGCAACCTGATATCCAACGCATTCAAATATACCGAGGACGGACACATAGATGTAAGCATCGGCATATCGGAACAGATACAAGCTGCCGACAACTCGTCAGGAAAGCTTCTTGTGCTGAAAGTATCGGATACCGGCATAGGAATCGATCCCGAATATCTGGATAAAATATTCGAACGCTTCTTCCGTATCGAAAATGATAAAAAGCACTCTCCGTCGGGTACAGGAATCGGCCTGCATCTTGCCAGCGAATATGTGAAGCTTCATGGCGGAGAAATCACGGTGGAAAGTGTTGTTGGCAAAGGTTCTGTATTTACGGTATTACTGCCTGTCAACGACGGAATCTTCAAAGAACTGAGGAATCAGGATGTAATACATCTCGGAGAGGCGGATATAGCCAACGATAATTTAAAGGCTGAAGTAAAATCATTGCAGCGGACAAACTTACCACTGCTTCTTATAGTAGACGACAACGAAGATTTTTGCGACTTCATCACAGAGCTTTTCATCGAAGATTACCGTGTGGTTACAGCCAATGACGGTGAAGAAGGATACAGTATTGTACTCGACCAGCTGCCCGATATCATTTTGTGCGATGTAATGATGCCCAAAATGGACGGATATGAGTTTTGCCGCAAAGTGAAAGGAGATATCCGTACTTCGCACATCCCTATCATACTGCTGACGGCAAAATCATCGGAAGAGAATAAATATTCGGGGATAGAGGCCGGAGCCGACGATTACATTTCCAAGCCGTTCAACATAGATATGCTGAAGCTGAAAATAGCAAAGATCATAGAAAAACAGAAATTACTGCAAAGCAGCTTCAAAAAGAAAATAGAGATTTCACCCAAAGAGATAGAGATAACCTCGATGGATGAACGATTTGTACAAAAAGCCGTTTCGATAGTAGAACAAAACATAAGCAACACAGAGTTTCTGGTAGAAGACTTATGCAAAGAGATGGGAATGAGCCGGGTCTATTTCTATAAAAAGATATTGGCTCTGACAGACAAAACACCATCCGAATTTATCCGTTTCATCCGTTTGAAAAGGGCTGCTGACCTGTTGCTGAAAAGTCAGAAATTTGTGAACGAAATAGCATTTGAGGTCGGATTCAACGACCCCAAGTATTTCCGCAAATACTTCAAAGAAGAATTCGGAGTAACACCGAACGAGTACAAAAAGAACATCTCAAAATGATACAGTAAACATATCGCCCCCTTATAGGAAACATCAGGAATAGATATAGACATCGGATGTGACTATTTTTGTATCATAAGGAAAAATCTATATCCATGAAAAAAATAGTACTCTCTTTTATTTGCATCCTACTTGCAAACATAAATTTGCTAGCCCAATATACATACCCTTTTCAGAATCCATCATTAAGCGAAGCGGAGCGTCTTGACAACTTATTGTCTTTAATGACAATAGACGAAAAAGTGAATGCCCTCTCTACCAATTTGGGCATACCCCGCTTAGGAATACGTAGTACCGGGCATTCTGAAGGGCTTCATGGCATGGCACTCGGCGGGCCGGGCAACTGGGGAGGCTTTAAAACAGTAAACTACCAGCAAGTACCCGACATATATTCGACTACAACTTTTCCTCAAGCCTATGGCCTAGGAGAAACATGGGATACAGAATTAATAAAAAAAGTAGCAGATATAGAAGCCACTGAGATACGTTTTTATACTCAAAACGCAAAATATCAGAAAGGAGGTTTGGTGATGCGTGCACCAAATGCCGATCTTGCACGAGATCCACGTTGGGGACGCACCGAAGAAAGTTTCGGAGAAGATCCGTTTCTGGTATCGGAGATGGCTGTTGCTTTCATAAAAGGGCTTCAGGGAGATAATCCTCAGTATTGGAAATCAGCATCGCTGATGAAACATTTTCTTGCAAACAGCAACGAAGACGGTAGAGATTCTACCTCTTCCAATTTCGATAATCGGCTATTTCATGAATATTACGCATACCCTTTTCTGAAAGGCATACAGAAAGGTGGTTCTCAATCTTTTATGGCTGCATACAATAGTTGGAACGGTACGGCTATGACTGTCCACCCTGTTTTAGAGAAGATTCGAGAAAAATGGAATATGAAAGGTATTATCTGTACAGACGGCGGTGCTTTGGACTTACTTATAAAGGCCCATAAAGCTTATCCAAACCATACAGAAGGCAGTGCAGCCATAGTAAAAGCAGGTGTAGGCCAGTTTCTCGATAATTATAAACCATATATATACGAAGCCCTCGAAAAAGGATTGCTGACTGAAGCCGAAATAGACAAAGCCATAAGGGGTAACTTCTATATAGCCCTGAAACTCGGTTTGCTGGATGCTGACCAAACAAAGCTTCCTTATGCCCATATCGGGGTGAAAGATACAATAGCACCTTGGAGAAGTAAAGAGATACAGGATTTTGTACGTTTGGTTACGGCAAAATCGGCCGTTTTACTGAAAAATGACAAAAAGCTTTTACCGCTGGATAAGAATAAAATAAGGTCTATTGCAGTTATAGGGCCGCGAGCCGGAGAAGTATTACTCGATTGGTATAGCGGAACACCTCCGTATGCTGTATCTGTTGTACAAGGAATTAAAAATACCGTGGGAAATAACGTAGAAGTGATGTATGAGCCCTCTAACGAAACAGACAAAGCATACATCGCCGCACAAAAAGCCGATGTAGCTATCGTTTGCGTAGGAAATCATGTATACGGAACCGACCCGAAATGGAAATATTCGCCTGTGCCAAGTGATGGACGGGAAGCGGTAGATCGTAAAGCGTTAAGCCTTGAACAGGAAGATTTAGTCAAGGTTGTATACAAAGCCAATCCCAATACAGTTATGATTCTTGTCAGCAGTTTTCCCTTTGCTATCAACTGGTCGCAAGAAAATATTCCCGCTATTCTCCACATTACAAACAATAGTCAGGAATTAGGCAATGGGCTTGCCGATGTAATTTTCGGAGATTACAATCCGGCCGGAAGAACAAATCAAACATGGGTAAAATCAATTGCCGATTTGCCCCCCATGATGGACTATAACATACGCAACGGAAGAACATATATGTATGCAAAAGAAAAGCCGCTCTACCCTTTTGGGTATGGACTGAGCTATACAGACTTTACCTATTCCGGTATGACAGTGTCCTCTCCGGTTCTTTCAAAAGACAAGGATCTTAAAATATCTGTAAATATAAAAAACGATGGAGATACCGATGGTGAAGAGGTTGTCCAGTTGTATGTTTCATACCCACACTCCGAAATCATCAGGCCGGCAAGGCAGTTGAAAGGTTTCCAACGCATTGCAGTCGCTAAAGGAGAAAATAAGACAATAAGTTTTTTGCTAAAAGCCGATGAACTCACCTACTGGGATGATAAAAAAGATACCTATGCGATAGATCCCGGAGAAATAATGCTTATGTTTGGTTCTTCATCCGATGATATAAGACTTACCAAAACAGTAGAACTTAAATGATAGGTCAAAAACCTGCAAACCTTTATAATTTGAATAATTTAATCCGGCCACAAAATAAATTAATCATGAGACCTTGCAAATTATTTTTCTTCCTCTTCTCATTTCTCCTGTTCAATATTCTTTCTGTTCAGGGCCAAAACATTTGGCAATACTATTTCAACCGTCCTGCTTCCATCTGGGAAGAGTCTATCCCTCTTGGCAACGGGCGCATTGGTATGATGCCATGGGGTGGAGTTGATCGTGACCGTATCGTCCTCAACGAAATATCGCTATGGGCAGGCAACAAGCAAGACTCGGACAATCCCGAAGCATACAAGCATCTGGGCGAAATAAGAAGGCTGCTCTTCGAAAAGAAAAATAATGAAGCGCAAGACCTTATGTACAAAACATTCACCTGTTTAGGCAAAGGCAGTGCAGGTATTGATTACGGGAGATTCGAGAATTTCGGAAACCTCTATGTCGATTTTCATTATCCCGATACCACTTCCTCCAGCGATTACCGAAGGACGTTAGACATGAACCGTGCTGTTTCTGTAAATACCTTCAAGAAAGGGAATATCACTTATCACCGCGAATACTTCACGTCTTTTACCGACGATATCGGGCTGATAAAGTACACGTCAACAAACAAAGGTTCTCTTACAATGGATATATCGCTCCAAAGAGACGAAAATTATAAGACTTATGCCAGCGGAAACACCCTGTATATATTTGGCCAACTGGAAGCCGGCACAGGCAAAGAAGGGATGAAATATCTGGGAATGGTGAAAGTATTAAATAAAAAAGGTTCACTGTCAGCAACCGATAAAACGATAAAAATAAAGAATGCGGACGAAGTGACACTGATTGTTTCGATGGCTACAAATTATAACGGCACCGATCACGAACGATTGGCAGCTGATTTGTTGAATAATGCCGGAGACAATTTCGAGAAGCTAAAAGAGAAGCACATCACCGCATATAAAAAGCTATTTGACCGTGTAGACCTCACTTTAGCCAAAAATCAGAATTCAGGTTTACCGATAGATAAACGCCTCGAAGCGTTTGTGGAAAATAAGACCGACCACGATCTCGCAGCCCTTTATATGCAATATGGCCGCTATCTTCTCATTTCATCCACAAGGGAAGGAAACCTGCCGCCCAATCTGCAAGGATTATGGGCTCCTCAGATCCATACACCTTGGAATGGAGACTACCATCTGAATATCAACTTACAGATGAACCTGTGGGGAGCAGAGATGCTCAACCTATCGGAATTACAGAAACCCCTGATAGAATACACTAAATCGTTAGTTGAACCGGGAGAAAAAACAGCACTGATTTACTACAACAG
>RRZU010828082.1_pt1 | contig 14130 bp, 16 predicted proteins | sample 2165561 | NCBI WGS metagenome assembly RRZU01 (sample SAMN10456909, study PRJNA506462) | wastewater metagenome | isolation source: wastewater sludge | place: USA: Moscow, Idaho
CTCCCGCGAGCCGCGTGCTTTGGCAACCGGGTATTTGGCGGCATTTTTTACCAGCTTGGCCTGCGCCGCCGTGCACAGATCGATGCCGGCGTGTTCGGCGATCAGGATCAGGTAAAGCAGCACATCGGCGCATTCGTCGGCCAGGGCTTCGGCCTGCACCGGGTCAGCGGGTAGCGCCTCCACTTCTTCGTCGCGCCGCCATTGCGTCAATTCCAGCAACTCCGCCGCTTCCAGATTGAGCGAAACGATGAGGTTCTTCAACGAATGGAATTGCCGCCAGTCACGCGCATCGCGAAACGCGAGCACGGCGGCACGCACGGCCGCCAGGTCGTTTGCCTCCGGCATCGTCAGCCGGCCTGGTTACGCATGAAATCGGCGGTGTTGAAGAAATTCTGCAGCAGCTTCATGCGCAATTCCTCGGCGATGCCCACATCGTCCATCGCCAGCAACATGCAGGCCACCCACTGGTCGCGCTCTTTTTCGCCGATGGCGAAGGGCATGTGCCGCTGGCGCAGGCGGGGATGGCCATATTCCTCAACGAACAGATCCGGACCACCAAACCAGCCGGAAAGGAATTTGTAGAGCTTGTCCCGCGAGCTGCTCAGGTCTTCCGGGTGCATGGCGCGCAACTCGGCGAATTGCGGGGCTTCCGCCATGCGCTGATAAAAACGCTCGCACAGTTGGGCAACAGCGGCAGCGCCGCCAATTTTTTCGTATGTGGTTTCCTGGGACATGGGCAGTAGGTAAAGGATTAAAAAAGGAACAGGGGAAAATAGCTACTCGTAAAATTTGGCTGAAGCTCACTTCATCGCTCGCATCTTTTCTCGCTTTGCGCCTTGGCATATTGCGCCTGAAGTTCAGGAGCAAGCCCGACAACCAAGGCCCGCACATTGTCCTGCTTCGTCTTGGTCACAGCCCCCGGGCTATGCTGGCAAATCACGTCCGCGACATCAGAAGGTGCTTGGCCATTCTCGGAGATGCTTTCGACGATGGTCTTTCGTTCGACATCAGCCCAGTCCACGCCATCAAAGCCATGCACCTTGGTGGCTTCGGTAGCGTATCGCCAGAAGGTGAGTGCCGCTCCAGCACGTTTTTCCAGAAGAGGCAGGTCTGCGAATCGCTGCGCCATAATGCGTTCGCTTTCTACTTCACGCGCCAGAACGACCGCATCCCGCAGGTTTAATCTCAGCATGGCCTCTCCACCGATGTAACCCGCCAAGGCACTTGTAGCTCGCTGTTCGATCGCATCAGCGCTCGTCAGGCCAAGTCGAACCAAAGCGGCAATATCATCCTTGTCATTGTCGGCGAACCGGGCAATCTTGCTGACTGCCAAATCAAGGGGGGAGAGGACATAAAGCCGAATATGCTCTATCCCCATATCCAAGGGAATAGCATCATCGGTATGGTCTTCGTGCAGCAAGGCAAAGGTCGAGTTGTAATTGGTGTCGAAATGGACGACCCCGCGAGTCCCATCTTCCAGCGTGACATCGACGATCAAATCGTTGGGAATGAATACGCGCGCACCGAACTCCGCATCAACATCCGTTGTGACACGATCTGACGTGTAGAGATGAACGGCCATGCCCCCAGCCAAATAGACATTCACCGGGCTACGGAGCGAGAGTCTTTCTTCAAGTTGCCTGAACAGCTCTCTCAGCCCTTCGGCAAGGGCGGTTTGGGTATGGAATAGAGGACTTGCTGGCATCACCTCAGCCCCAGTGCAGTTGACGCGAAAGCATATCGCGCAAACGCGGCAAGCTCATCACCCAACCTCGCCTGACGACTTCAGCCGAACTTAGCCGCTCATTCGGATGCGCCGCAAAATACCGATCGCTCGCTTGCATCAGGCACTTCGACTCGGTTGGAAACTGTGACTGCACAACCATGGCGGCCAACTGAAACACGTTGGCCTCTTTCTGATCCTGTGCCGTCTGCGTGGCTTCCCGAGCGACTGCCGAGCATCGGGCAAGCAGTGCAGATTCAACATCTCTAGCCGTCATTGAAGCCACCTCCGAGACAACAAGAATTCACGATTTGCGACCACAAAACTGTACAGCGTAACCACGCTGCCAGCAAAAGCGTTTGCGACTTTTGCTTGGAGTGACGTACATACCCCGTCTTTGGCGCCCACACTTTTACAAACAGCCGGAAAATCAACGCGGCGTTTTACGTGTTGCAGGTTTGCCCGCTGGCTTGCCGCTCGTCTTGCCTGCACTCTGCCCGCTGGCAGGGCGCACGCCAGAAACACGGGCGGGATAGGCTTTCTTGCCGGGCACGGCCTTGCTGGCCGCGAAAGGCTTGGCCGGGGCGGCGGGTTTGCCGCCAACCGCTTTTTTCTGCGCACAATTCAGGCCGGTGCCGGCGGGCTGCCAGGCGGGGACGAGTTGTCGCTTGCCATTGCCGATCAGGTCAGTGCGCCCCATCTCCTGCAGCGCCTCGCGCAGCAGCGGCCAGTTGTCCGGATCGTGATAACGCAGGAAGGCCTTGTGCAGCCGGCGCTGGCGGGCGCCACGCACGGCCCCGACGCTTTCACCGCCCTGGCGCTGCAGCTTGCGCAGGGGATTTTTTTCGGTGTGGTACATGGTGGTTGCCAGCGCCATGGGCGTGGGCACGAACGCCTGCACCTGATCGAGGCGGAAATTGTTTTTTTTCAGCCACAGCGCCAGGTTGAGCATGTCCTCGTCGGTCGTACCGGGGTGCGCGGCGATGAAGTAGGGGATCAGGTACTGCTCCTTGCCGGCCTCGCGCGAGAAGCGATCGAACAGTTGCTTGAAGCGGTCATAGGCCCCGATACCGGGCTTCATCATCTTTGACAGCGGGCCGGCCTCGGTATGTTCCGGCGCAATTTTCAGGTAGCCCCCGACATGGTGCGTGACCAGCTCGCGGATGTACTCCGGCGAGCGCACCGCCAGGTCGTAACGCAAACCGGAGCCAATCTGGATCTTCTTCACGCCTTTCAGGCTGCGCGCCTTGCGGTAGAGCGAAATCAACGGCGCGTGGTCGGTGCTCATGTTCTCGCAGATGTCCGGATAGACACAGGACAAACGGCGGCAGGCGGCTTCGATTTTTTCGTCCTTGCACTTCAGGTGATACATGTTGGCGGTCGGGCCGCCAAGATCGGACACCACGCCGGTAAAGCCCGGAGTCTTGTCGCGCATCTCCTCGATTTCGCGCAGCACCGACGCTTCCGAACGGCTCTGGATGATGCGACCTTCGTGTTCGGTGATGGAACAGAACGTGCAGCCGCCAAAGCAGCCACGCATGATGTTCACCGAAAAGCGGATCATCTCCCAGGCGGGAATCCTGGCCTCGCCGTACACCGGATGCGGCCGCCGCGCGTAGGGCAATTCGTAGACGCCATCGAGTTCGGCGGTCGTCAGCGGCAACGGTGGTGGGTTCAGCCAGACATCGCGCTCGCCGTGCGCCTGCACCAGCGCGCGGGCATTGCCCGGATTCGATTCGAGGTGAAAGGTGCGCGAAGCATGCGCGTACAGCACCGGATCGCCTTTGACCTGCTCGTAGGACGGCAACCTGACCACGGTATGCGCCCGCTCGCTGCGCCAGGCGCGCAAACGTTCTTCCCGGCTGACCAGCCGCACCGTCTTCTCGACCGCCACGGGCTTCGCAGCAGCCGGGCTTTCCTCGGCATCGTAGGGATTCTTCGGCCGCTCCACCGGCCCCGGCGTATCGATCTCGGTCGAGTCGAGTTGCGACCACTCTGCCCCGGGCAGCCAGCCGGGCGGCACCATGAAGGCCGTGCCACGCAAATCGCGGATGCTGCTGATCGGTTCGCCCTGCGCCAGACGGTGCGCCACCTCGACCAGCGCCCGCTCGGCATTGCCGAAGATGAGCAGATCGGCCTTCGAGTCGGGCAGCACCGAACGGCGCACCTTGTCCGACCAGTAATCGTAATGGGCGATGCGGCGCAGGCTGGCCTCGATCGAACCGATCACCACCGGCACGCCGGAGAACGCTTCGCGGCAACGCTGGGCATAGACCGTCAATGCCCGGTCCGGGCGCTTGTCGGCGACGGCATGCGGCGTATAGGCATCATCCGAGCGCGGCTTGCGGTCGGCGGTGTAGCGGTTGATCATCGAATCCATGTTGCCGGCGGTGACGCCGAAAAACAGATTCGGTTTGCCCAGGCGGCGGAAATCCGCTGCCGAATGCCAATCCGGCTGACTGATGATGCCCACCCGGAATCCCTGTGCCTCCAGCAAACGGCCGGTCAGCGCCATGCCAAAGCTGGGATGATCGATATAGGCGTCACCCGTGATCAGGATGATGTCGCAGGAATCCCAGCCCAGCTGCTCCATCTCGGCGCGCGACATGGGCAGGAAAGGCGCCGGGCCGAAGCGGTGCGCCCAGAACTTGCGGCGGGAAAACAGGGGCGGGGTGCTGGCAAAGTCGGAAAAAGTGTGCATGCAATATTTTACATAATGGATGAAGAGAGCGTGGCATACTCCCCCGCTTGATGATTCACGCAGCCTGCGGGCGCGGTCGCTTGCCACAGCGGCGCACAGGAGCCCGGAAGCGGGTGCCACGCTGTAGTGTTGCGGTGCTCCGCCCTGCCGCCTCCGGACTTGCTGCGGCAGATTGCTTTTGCTGTTTCCGTTGCGTTCCTGGCAGGAGTGTCAGGATCAAACCTCTGTTCAATTCGATCTGACCCGACGATGAAACTCCCTGTTTACGAACAAAAAGGTACCCGCGTGGCCCGTGTTACGGGGCGTATAGACCAGACGGTCACGGAAGAGTTCACTCAGGAACTGAAACCTTTGCTGGAACAGTGCGCCGCCGGCCAACCCGCATTGATTCTCGACTTCTCCGGTGTGGTATACATCAGTTCCGCCGGCTTGCGCGTACTCATGCTGGCCGCGCGTCAGGCCAAGGCGCAGCGCGGCAATTTCGCCCTGGCCGCGCTGACGCCGCTGGTGCAGGAAGTGTTCACGATCAGCCGTTTCAATCTGATCGTCCCCTGTTACGCCACGGTGGACGCTGCCTGCGAGGTGCTCGGCACATGAAACAGGTCATTTTCTGGGGCACCCGCGGCTCCCTGCCCACCTCGATCACGCACGCCAACATCCGCGCCAAGATCAGCAGCGCACTGCTGGCCGCCAATGGCCGCAGTTTCCGCAAGCAGGCCGAGCTCGACGCCTTCATCGAGGCGCTGCCGTTTGCCGTGCACGGCACGTTTGGCGGCAACTCTTCCTGCGTCGAGATCGTCACCGGCGGCCCGGAGCATTTCATCTGCGATGTCGGCACCGGCGCCCGCCCCCTCGGCCAGAGCAAGATTGCCCGTTACGGCGTCCCCAACCCACAGGTGTATCACCTCTTCATTTCCCATCTGCACTGGGATCACCTGATGGGCATCCCCTTTTTCACGCCGATCTACATTCCCGGCAACCGGATCATCATTCACGGCTGCCACAGCGGGCTGGAAGAAGCGTTCCGCCGCCAGATGCGGGCCCCCAATTTTCCGGTGGATTACACCCAGGCCGGCGCCGACATCGAGTTCGACCTGATGACCCCCGGCAAGGCACACTTCATCGGCGGCATCAACGTCACCCCGAAACTGCAGAAACACCCGGGCGATTCCTACGGCTACCGCTTCGAAAGCATCGACAAGACCGTGGTCTACAGCACCGACTCGGAGCACCGGCTGGACGACAAAGAAGACCTCAGCGGCTTTGCCAAATTCTTCCACAAAGCCGATCTGGTCATTTTCGATGCCATGTATTCGCTGGCCGAGGCGGCTTCGGTCAAGGCCGAATGGGGGCACTCCAGCAACGTGGTCGGCGTCGAACTGTGCCAGGCTGCGGCGGCCCGCCGGCTGGCCCTGTTCCACCACGAGCCATCGAACGATGACAATCAGCTCAGTCATCTACTGGAAGAAACCCGTCGTCTGGAAAAGCTCACCCGCGGCGAACGCGCACCGCTGGAGATCATTTCTGCCTATGACGGCCTCACCGTCACCCTGTAGCTGACCCATGCACAAACGGTGGTGGCGCTGGCTTCCGGTGATTCTTCTGGGCGCGGGCGCCTTCCTGCTTCACCATCTCGAAAGTACGCCGCTGCAGGCACTGCAATCGGCGTTGTTCGACCGTTACCAACGCTTTGCCCCGCGCCCGCAGCACCCCGACCAGCCGGTACTGATCGTCGGCATCGACAGCAAGAGCCTGGCTGAATACGGCCAGTGGCCGTGGCCGCGCGATCTGCTGGCCCGCCTTGTACACACGCTGCACGCCGGCGAGCCGCTGGCGCTTGGGCTGGACATGGTCTTTGCCGAGCGCGACCAGAACGCCCCCGAGCTCATTGCCCGCCGGCTACCCGCCGACCAGGCCACCAGCCTGGCTGGCCTGCCCGATCCGGATGGCGCGCTACAGACAGCGCTGCAGGCCCCTGCCACCGTACTGGCCACCATCGGCCTCAGCCGCCCCCTGCCCGGTGCCCGCCTGCCCGTCCACCCCCTGCCGCGCCTGCCCCTGCCGGCTGACCAGCAAGCCCCACTGCCGCATTTTTCCAGCGCCCTGTCCAGCCTGCCGCAACTGCAGGCTGCCGCTGCCGGCGAAGGTTTCATCAATGCCGGTCCGGGCGAAGCGGCCAACCACGATCAGCGCAGCGTCCTGCGCCGGGTCCCCAGCATTGCCTTCATCGCCGACCAACCCTACCTGTCGCTACCGCTGGAAATGGTGCGGCAGGCGCTGGGGCATGACGTGGTCGAAATCGACTATGACAGCCATGGCCTGCGGGCCATTCACCTCGGTGACTACCACCTGCCCACCCAGGCCAATGGCGAAATCCTGCTGCACTTCAGCCGTCCCAGCGCCGCGCATCATCTCTCGGCCGCCGACGTACTGGCCGGTCTCTACCCCCCGGAAACCTTCAGCCAGCGACTGGTGCTGATTGCCTTCAACAGCATCGGCCTGCAAGACCGTATCGTCACCCCGCTCGGCGACAGCCTGCCCGGCAGTGACATTCACGCTCAGGTCATCGAGAGCCTGCTCGCCAGCCACGCCTTGCAGCGCCCATTCTGGTTGCCCTGGCTGGAAATCGTGCTGCTGCTGGTCATCGGCAGCGCCCTCCTGTGGGTTTTGTCACGCTGGAAACCGCGCTATGCCGTGGCGACTTTCGCCGCAACCGGTGGCCTCCTCCTGACCGCCGGCTATGCTGCCTTTGCCTACGGCGGCTGGCTGTTCGACGGCGCCAGCCTGTTCCTGCTGCTGTCACCCGCCTTCATTATGCAACTGGGCAACGTATTAATCCGCGCTGACCATGCGCGCCGCGAGAATGAGCGGCAATTGCAGAAAAGCCGCGAGGAAGCCGCCCGTGTTGCGGGTGAACTCGATGCTGCCCGCCGCATCCAGATGGGCCTTCTGCCCGATCCTGGCCGCTGCTTTGCCGGAGAACGCCGTTTCAGTCTGGCGGCACTTCTCGAACCGGCGCGTGCCGTCGGCGGCGATTATTACGACTGCTTCATGCTCGATGCATCGCGCCTGTGCATCACCATTGCCGACGTCTCCGGCAAGGGTGTGCCCGCCAGCCTGTTCATGGCCATGGCCAAAACCCTGGGCGCCACCTTGCTGCGCCGCCACGCTGATCTCACCGCCGGCACCCATGATCTGGAACGCGAACTGAGCCGGGAAAACCCCGCCTATCTCTTTGTCACCGCCTTTATCGGCGTCCTCGATGTCAGCACCGGCGAGCTGGAATATGTCTGTGCCGGCCATGATGCCCCCTTGCTTCGCCGCAACGGCCACGTCAGTCCACTGCCAACGGCCGACATCGCCGGCCCGCCGCTGTGCGCCCTGGGTGATTACCCCTATCCCAGCGCCCGCATGCAGTTGCAGGCGGGTGATCTGCTCTGCCTGTACACCGACGGTGTCAGCGAAGCCGGCAGCGGCAGGGCGAGTGCGCAGGACATGTACGGCAGCGCCCGCCTGCAGGCCAGCCTGGCCGACTTGCCGGCGCTGCCGCTACAGGACCGCTGTGCCTTGCTACGTGATCGCGTGCGCGCGTTCGAAGCCGGCACGGCGCCGTTCGATGATCTGACGCTGGTTCTTCTGGAATGGCACGGCAGCGACGGGCTTCCCCCGCCGCTACCTGCATAGTTCAGCGAATGTTGATTTCCACCCGCCGGTTGCGCGGCTCGTCCACTTCATTGGCGGTCGGCACCAGTAATTCACGCTCGCCGCGGCCGGCAATTTCCATCTTGTCGGCAGGAAATCCGGCTTCGATCAACATGGCGCGCACACTCGCCGCCCGCTGACGGGACAACTCGTCGTTGCTTTCCCGACTGCCGACCGTGTCGGTATGGCCGATCACCACCAGTTCTGCGGCAGGCCGCTCGGCCAGCAAGCGCCGCACGGTATCGAGCTCAACCATGGATGCTTCCGTCAGCTGGTCGGCACCACTCACGAAATAAAGGACATGGCTCACTGGCCGCGGCGGCATCGCTTCCAGTGTTGCGCCATAACGCGCCTGCACTTCTTCGGCGCTCGCCTGGTACGGATGCGACAGGCCCAGACGACGCACGCTGGCGGCATACGGCTGGCTCAGTTCCTGCTCGCCGTTAGCGTCACGCAGTACCACGGCACTTTTGCCCCCCTCCGGGGAGGGCAGCAGCACCACACGCTCGCTGGCACAGCCAAACAGGAACAGTACCGCCACACAGGAAAGCCACTTATTCATCGCGACCACCGATCACTTCCACCACGAATTCCGTGCCCCGCACGCCCAGCACCGCCGTCGGCGTATGGAAATCCACCGATTCCGGCGCCCGCTTGGCAATCTTGCCGGTCGCCACGGAGAGCGTCCCCTTGCGCACCCCGACCGACAGTTTGCCGTCGTGGGTGGTGTTGTCGAAATTGAAGCGTTCCAGAGCGATCAGGGAATTCGGCCCGGCCGAGAGCAGGGTGTTGTCCTGCAGCGTCACGCCCAGAGCACCATCGGCGCCGGTGCGCAGCTTGTCCTTTTCGAATACCTGCGCCCCCACCGCTGCCGGCAGCTTCTGCCCCGCCCGCTCGATCACCGCTTCGCCCCGGCTGGTCTTCACCCGCCCCGCCGGCACGCCCGGATCTGCCTGCTCGGCAGCAAAAGCAGGCAGGCTCAAGGACGCTGCCAGCACACAGGACAACAGACTGCGCTGCAATGTATTCACCGTCATGCTCCATTTCATTGTCAATCTCTTCATTTTACGGAAAAACCCCCGGCTACGCTTGCCATCTGGTCCGCAAGAGGGCCACACATGCGCACCCGGCCTGCGACACTATGTCGCAGATACGAGAAGGAAAAAATGGTTAGCATGGCATCCGAGGTTTAGTCAGCAGTTGGTCAGCCGCACTTCCGAGGACACCGTGATGGAACAGAACAAAGTGAACCAACAACAGCCAGAAATGGCTTCCCTGCTCCTTGGCGCCGGTTTTGCACTGGCATCCCTGATCATCCTGCCCGCTGTTGCCCAACGGGTCGGCCTGGGCTCGAGCGTCACCATTGCCCTACGAGGTGCGTTGATGCGTGCCGCCAACCGTTTCTGAAGCACGCTCTGCCCGGTGCCGGACTCACTGGCCAATACGGTGGCGTGTCGGACGCGTACGAAATATCTTGAAGTCTCGCTGACACTGACTTCAGTTATGTTCCACAGTCGGCAGTCGTGCCATGGCTTCAGGCCAGAACTTCCGACGCCAACCCAATCATCCGGAGACCGTTGCAGGTGCCGCGCCCTTCCACCGTAGTCCTGTCCTTGACCGGCCTGCTCGCCTGCAGTGTGCTGGCAGTTTCTGTGCTGTCCGGCCTCCTGACAGACATGCATACCCCCCGGCTTGATGCCAATCGTGCCTTGGTAGCGCATCTTGGCTTGACCGATCTGGCGTTATTCACTGAAGCACGTTACACCCGCCACCCATCACAGGCAGATCTGCATTCAGCCTTTCAGGATCACCCCGGTGCTTTCGAGCACTTTCCCTCGGGCTCCCTGATCGTCCCCCCTGCTCATCTCATTCATTCATCCATTTCCTCAGCGCCTTCCTCTCATGAATCTGTGGCTGGAAAAACAGCAGCATCTGATTGATTTCACACTGGCCTCACTGGCCCGGCGTAAAACCAAAAATATCGGCCTGCTCATTGCCTACACACTGCTCGTGTTCGTGCTGGCTTCGCTCACCCTTTTTTCCAATGCGCTACGTACGGAAGCGCAGTATGTGCTTGCCGGTTCGCCCGAAGTCATCTTGCAGCGGATGGTCGCCGGGCGCCACGATCTGATTCCACCGGGCTATCTCGACAAGATCGGCCGCATCCGTGGCGTGCAGAAAACGCAAGGACGGCTGTGGGGTTACTACTACGACGCCGTACTCAACGCCAATTACACCTTCATGGCGCGCCCGGCCAGCGAGATCGCCGATGGCCAGATCATGGTTGGTGAGACGCTGGCGCGTGAACGGGGGTTGGCACAGCAGAACACGATTTCGTTCCGCTCCTATGCCGGCGAGTTGTTTACCTTCGAAGTTGCGGCAGTGTTATCGCCCGATGCTGAATTACTCTCCGCCGATCTCGTCCTGCTCTCGGAAAACGATTTCCGCCGCTTCTTTGCCTATCCGGACGAGCACTACACCGACATTGCGTTGTCCGTTGCCAACCCGCTGGAAGTACGCAACATCGCCGCCAAACTGACGGCCACGCTGCCCGATTCCCGCCCGATTCTGCGTGAAGAAGTGCAGCGGACCTATCAGAGCATCTTCGACTGGCGCGAGGGCATCCTGCTCACGGTACTGGCCGGGGCCATACTCGCCTTCGTCATCCTTTCCTGGGAAAAGGCTTCCGGTCTGTCAGCCGAAGAAAAACGTGAAATCGGCATCCTCAAGGCACTGGGCTGGGACACCGGCGACGTGATCCGGATGAAGATGTGGGAAGGACTGCTCATTTCCCTGACCGCATTTGGCGGGGGTTTCCTCGCCGCCTACGTGCACGTCTTCCACTTTGGCGCAAAGCTGTTCGAACCGGTGCTCAAGGGCTGGTCAGTGCTCTATCCAAAATTCACCCTGCTGCCCGCTGTTGATGGATTGCAGGTGGCAACGCTTTTCTTTTTCACGGTGATTCCCTACACGGCAGCGGTTCTGGTGCCGATCTGGCGTGCCGCAATCACCGACCCGGATACGGTGATGCGATGATCGAGCTGATCAACATCAAGAAAGCCTTCAATCAGAAGCGGCCCAATGAATACTGGGCGCTCCACGACATCAGCCTCACCCTGGAAACCGGCAAAGTCACCGCCTTGCGTGGGCCGAGCGGTTCCGGTAAGACCACCCTGCTGACCATCATCGGCTGCCTGAGCCGGCCGACCAGCGGGCGGGTGTATTTCAAGGGCGAAGATATCTCGGCACTACCCGAGCGGTTCATGACTGAACTCCGCCGCCGGAGCTTCGGCTTCATTTTCCAGCAATTCAACCTGATCAAGGGACTATCGGCCGTCGAGAACATCATCCTGCCAGCCTTCCCCACGGGTCGCCCACGAGCCGAGCTCATTGCTGCAGCCAACGAATTACTGGCTCGCCTGCAACTCGGCCACCGCGCACAGGCGAAGGTGGAATGGCTGTCCGGCGGCGAACAACAGCGCGTCGCCATTGCCCGGGCACTGATCAACGATCCGGAAGTCATCATCGCCGACGAGCCGACGGCCAATCTCGATACCGCCTTGTCGCGTGAATTCATGACCATTCTGGAAAGCTTCACCGCCAGCGGCAAAACCGTTTTGCTGACCAGCCATGACCCCCTGGTTGTCGACTCGAGTGCCGTACATCGCGTGATCGGCATGCGCGATGGCCGCCTGATTCCGTCGTGATCGCGATGTAATCGCGCCAGTAGCGAACTTCGAACGCCACGCCATGCTATTTCAACCCGCCATCATCGCTCTGCTCCTGGCTGCCGGACTGGGTGTGCTCATGCTCGCACTGGCCACCCCATTTGCCCTGCAGGTCATCCGGCACTGGGACATCCACAGCGGCTCCGAATACCAGTTGCTGCTGGAGCGTCGCACCTACCTGTTCTCGACCCTCGCCACCTTTGTCCTGGTCGCACAACTCGCCGCCCTGCTCCTGTTCGTTTTCACAGCCGACCGGCTGGCGGCGATGTTCGTCGGCGCGATGTGCGCGGTCGGCACCTTGAACGTCAATCCATGGGGCTTTCCGGCGCTGATCCTGCAAATGCTGGCATTTTTCCTGGCCGCAGCCTGGCTGGCCATCAACCATGTTGATAGTGCGGCGCGCGATTATCCATTGGTGCGCATCAAATACGCCCTGCTCATCCTGCTCCTGCCGTTTCTGGTGGCATCGTTCTGGCTGCAGTTCAACTTCTTCTCCGAACTCAAAGCCAACGTCATCACTTCCTGCTGCGGCAGCATGTTCTCCAGCGAAGCCACGACCATTGTCAGTGATCTTTCGGGACTACCGCCTCAGCCGGCACTGTGGTTGTTCTATGGCGCCCTGAGCGCAGCTATCGCCCTGGCGCTAGGGCATGCGCTACGGCGCGGCCGTAGCAGCGGCGCCCTGCTCGCCCTTTTCAGTGCTGTAGCCTTCGTTGCCGCCATGAGCGGCGTGCTCTCCTTCCTCTCGCTTTACATCTACGAACATCCACACCACCACTGCCCATTCTGCATTCTCAAACCAGAGTACGACTACCGGGGTTATGCGCTCTATCTGCCGCTATTCATCGCCACCGCCGCCGGCCTGGGAGCCGGTGCCATTCAGCCGTTCGCACATCGCCCCAGCCTGCGCCACATCGCCCCCCGTGTCACCGGTCGCCTGGCCGCCCTGGCCGCAACCGGTTTTCTCTTATTCGCTGCCATTGCCACCTGGTTTATTCTGGCTTCCAACCTGATCCTGATCGAACACTAAGATGTCCTTGCTGAAAAATCTCACTTCCCTCACCCCCTCCCCTCTGGCTGGCTGGCGCATTTTGCTGCTGACCGCAGTCCTGAGTACCGGCCTCCTCGCCTGCGGCGACGACAGCGTCAAACATCCGGTCAACCTGGGTGATCCCGCCCCCGCCTTCCGTACCACCGACGCTGCCGGTGCGGCTGCCAGCTTTCCTGAGGATTTCGCCGGCAAACCGCTGGTCATCCGTTTCTGGGCCGACTGGTGCAAGTACTGCGAAAGTGAAATGCAGGCCATCGAGCAGGTTTATCAACGCCACCGGCAAAAAGGATTGCGCATCCTCGCCATCAACACCGGGCAGGATGCCAAAACGGTCACCACTTACATACAGAAAATCGGCGTCAGCTATCCCGCCCTGCTCGATGAGCAATCGAACATTGCCCGTAGTTACGGTGTCGTCGGGCTGCCCACCACCTTTTTTGTTGATGCCGGCGGTGTCATCCGCGCCAAGATCGTTGGCGAAGCGGATGAGGCCACTTTCGAACGCCACGCCGTGAAGCTGATCCAATGAACAATGAGCGCGCCTGTGCGCTGTGCAACCTGGACGTTGGCACCAAACCCTTCGTCCTGCACGGTGCCGATCGAGACTATCAATTCTGTTGTGAAGGTTGCCGTGGCATCTACCAGATGCTGCATGACATCAAGGACACAGCGGTCCACAATGACCAGACTGAAAACCAGAAACAGTGAAAGGACACCACCATGATGAGCGACGAAATGCTGAAGAAAATGCCGCACGCGATGCTGCAGGGCGCCAATGAAATGATGAAGAAACCCCTGGCCAGCGGCGCCATGATGGCCGGCGCGGGATTTGCTGCCGGCCGTGGATTGCTCGGCAAGACCGTGCTGGGCGGCGCCCTGTTGCGCAATCCGCTGACCCTGCTGGCCGTTGGCGCAGCGGGTGGTGTTGCTGCCGGCTTCCTGCTCTTCAAGTACCAGAAGGAAATCGTCGCGGGCCTGTCCAAAGCCAGCGGCATGAGCCGGGATTTCGCCCTGCAACAGAAAGAAAACCTCGCTGACCTGATGGCGGAGGCAGAGGAAAAGATCGAAGGCGTCACCGCACCGGCCAACACCGATAGCGCTGCCGCCCCCACGCCCACAGCCTGACGGAGAGCAGCATGTCGCATGCGAATGAACTGGCACGGCGCATTGTCGTGCTGCAGCGCGGCGCCGGCTTCCTGTCTCTGGAGCTACCGCACGAACTGCA
>RRZU010975032.1_pt1 | contig 14130 bp, 15 predicted proteins | sample 2165561 | NCBI WGS metagenome assembly RRZU01 (sample SAMN10456909, study PRJNA506462) | wastewater metagenome | isolation source: wastewater sludge | place: USA: Moscow, Idaho
AAGGATCTGCCCTTTTTCATCGACGGCGGCAAAGAAAAGAATGGTATCCGAGCCCGATCTGAGGGCGTCCATGTCGAGTGCGCATTCCACCCCATGTTTGCGGTAGCTGCGAACGGCCCCGTCCAGGTAGTCCGACCACAGCTCGGGCTCGTCGACGGGCCGCGCCACCACGATGGTGCATTCGGCGTCGGCATCCCACCAACTGGCACTGGTGCGGGTGTCGAGGACGCGGTCGGTCGAATCGACTAATTGAAGATTCACGGCAATCCGTTCGTTGATCGGCCTGTCCCGGGTACCCACCAATACCAGTGACATGTTTGCGGACCCCCCAGTGAGCGAGTGTTGCTGTTCAATTATCCCCTGCCATTCAGCCGATCTAGAGACGTTCGCCCTGTTCAGGGAGCGCGATAAGGGTCCGCGCTGCTAGACGGCGGCGGTGCAGCACGCCAAGTGTCGAACTCTGATCGGTGGGGGCTGTCGCAGGCGGCGGTGACACGCCTCGACGAAAATCTTCGTATATCTTACCTGTGTTTGCGGAATTACCTGGTGGATGGGGTTATGGCTAACGCGACCCGCGGGACATGTCGGTGTGGCCCCGATGTGGGGCGAACGGTCGGCGGGTCGGCGATTGCGCCGGTACCAACCGAGCTGGGCAACGTGCGGCAGATTGTGGCGGCGATTGTGCCAGCCTACGATCCCGCGAATGTGGGTGTTCCTGACAATTATTTGCTGTGATGTTGGGAGTGGGGCCATTCACAGACTTTCAGGAATTCCACAATCAGTCGACGGTGTGCAATTCTGGCGAACTCCAATTTTTGCTGCGGGGTGTGACCGCGGGCCCGCCGGCCCGCCCGGACTACAGTGCATCGTGGTTCGACCCCGCTGCCTCGTCGACGCCGGGAGCTGAAGTGCCCACCGTTATCCACCATGGCCGCCGGGCCCTCGCGTTCGGCGTTGCTGTGATCGTCGGGTGGGTGCTCGTCGCGTGCGGGCATCCGGCGGTACCCGCCCAGCCCTACGGAGCCGCATCGGCCGACGTCGGCGAAGCGGTCGACATCCTGGGCTGGCACGTGTCGGTGAGCGGCCTGCGGTTCGAGGCGGAGCACGTCCTCGTCGACGTCGATGCCACGTCCGCGGTGCCCAGCGCCGGGTCGGCACCGCGCACCGCGCCCACCGATCTGCGCTTCGGTCTCTACGGTTCACTGGGCCATCCGATCGAGGCGGACGGCATCGACAGTTGCGCGCAGCTGACCGGTCCGGTCCCGACTCCGCTGACGGTCCGGTCCGCGGACGGCGGTCCGGCCCGGGTCGCCGGAACCGTCTGTCTGGGGCCGATTTCCGATCAGGCGCAGGTGCGTGGCGTCTACCTGTATTCGCCGCGGGACCGGATCCGCGGCAGCACGGTCGCCTACCCGGCAGCTTTCCCGGTCGGCCTGCCGCCGACCAGTCCCGCCGATACCGGCCTGACCGTCAGTACCCAGAGTGTGGAGGCCTGGCGCGCCGACGGGACCGAGCTGACGTCGGACGCGCTGGGCGACCCGCGGGCCTTCACCGGCAAGGGGTTCATGTTGCTGGGGCTGCGCGCCGGTGCGGTGGCCGCCGAGTACCGCGACCGGTCCGCCGCCCGGGGCGGACCGATGATGCTGTTGGCTGCGCCGAGCCTGCCGCCGCCGGGGCTCAGCCCAGCGTGTTCGGCCTACGGCGCCTCGGTTCTGGTCCTGCCCGACGCTTCCCTGCAGGCCGTGCAGGTCGATGCCTCGTTGTGCACCCAGGGTGAGATCAACGCCGCCCTGCTGTACGCGACCGTCTCAGTTGCCGGCACCCACGCCGCGGTCTGGACCAGGACCGACCGGCCGTGACAGAACCGGGCCCCGACCGGCCGGGACCGACGGAGTGGGCCGGCGGTGACGCGCGCAACGGCGTCGGGCCCTGGCACGACGAGCACCCCGGGGTGGTGCCGGCCGATCCCCGTTTCGATCCTGGCCTGATCGCCGACGGCGACCGCCGAAACGTTGTCGACGCCTACCGGTACTGGACCCGGGACGCGATCGTGGCCGATATCGACGGACGACGACACCCGCTCCACATCGCGATCGAGAATTTCGGCAACGACGCGAACATCGGCGGGGTGGTGCGCACCGCGAACGCATTCGCCGTCCACACCGTGCACATCGTCGGACGCCGGCGCTGGAATCGCCGCGGCGCGATGGTCACCGACAGGTATCAGCGGTTGCGACATCACGACACCAGCGCCGAGCTCCTGGAGTTCGCCGGTGCGGCCGGGCTCACCGTCGTCGCCGTCGACAACGTGCCCGGCTCGGTGCGGTTGGAGCAGACCGCGCTGCCGCGGGAGTGCCTGCTGGTCTTCGGTCAGGAGGGCCCGGGGATCAGCGCCGAGGCGCGGCAGGGTGCAGCCCTGACGGTCTCCATCGCGCAGTTCGGATCGACCCGGAGCATCAACGCCTCGGTTGCGGCTGGGATCGCCATGCACGCGTGGATCAGGCAATGGGGTGACCTCACCCGCGCCTGGTAAGGCAGGATGCCTAGGCATGGATCAGGTATGGGCCAATCGTGCGGGGTCGGCCGAGGCCGCGATCGCGGCACGACATCTCAAGAAGCTCTGGGGGCTGCCGGGAACGCAGCTCGGGGTGGTGGCGTGGCCGGCCACATCCCACGACCGGCGCTTCAAGACGTGGCACTACTGGTGGCAGGCACACCTGCTCGACTGCCTGGTGGACGCGCAGGTCCGTGATCCGAAACCGGAACGGGTGGAGTCGATCACCCGGCAGATCCGCGGACACTGGTTGCGCAACAACGCGACCTGGACCAACAACTACTACGACGACATGGCGTGGCTCGCGCTGGCGATCGAGCGGGCCGGCCGGCTGGTCGGCGTCGAGAAGCCGTCACCCCTGCGCAAGTTGTCGGAGCAGTTCATCAACGCCTGGGTTCCGGAGGACGGCGGCGGGATCCCCTGGCGCAAACAGGATCAGTTCTTCAACGCACCGGCCAACGGGCCGGCCGGCATCTTCCTGGCCCGCTACGGCGACCGGGTCCGTCGTGCACAGCAGATGGGCGACTGGATCGACGCGACCCTGCTCGACCCCGACACGCACCTGATTTTCGACGGCATCAAGGCCGGGTCGCTGGTCCGTGCGCAGTACACATACTGCCAGGGGGTGGTCGTCGGCCTCGAGACCGAGTTGGCGGTGCGAACAGGCGAGGAGAGGCACGGGGAACGGGTCCGCCGACTAATCACCGCGATCGCCAAGGAAATGGCGCCGGCGGGCGTCCTGGCCGGTGCCGGTGGCGGCGACGGGGGATTGTTCGCCGGGATCACCGCGCGTTATCTGGCGCTGGCCGCCACGTCGCTGCCCGGAGACGACGACGAGTCCGCGCAGGCCCGCCGGACCGCGACCGACATCGTCGTGGCGTCGGCAAGGGCGGCGTGGGACAACCGGCAGACCGTGGACGGCCTGCCGCTGTTCGGCGCCTTCTGGGACGTCGCCGCCGAACTGTCCGACGGTGCGGTTCCGGCTCGTCCGCCGGCCCCCAATGTCGAGGCCCTCGCCGCCGTCGAGCCAGAGCCCCAGTCCGAGTCCGGTGCGGCGCCCGAGCCTGCGGAGCAACCGCCGATCGTGCCCGCCGGCGGGATCAGTGAGCGGGACCTGTCGGTTCAGCTCGCCGGCTGGATGCTCATGGAAGCAGCGCACTCGGTCACGGCTGGATCAGTCCAGGTCGACGGTGACCGCGGCGCCGGTAGCGGCGGCGACGTCGTCGACTGAGACGCCCGGCGCCAGTTCGCGCAGGATCAGCGAGCCGTTACCGGGTACGTCGATGACGCACAGATCGGTGATGATGCGGTCGACGACACCCTGACCGGTCAACGGCAGGGTGCAGGTCTGGACGATCTTCGGATTGCCGGCCCGGTCGGTGTGCTCCATCAGGACGATCACCCGCGCCGCGCCGTGCACCAGGTCCATCGCGCCGCCCATGCCCTTGACCATCTTGCCGGGCACCATCCAGTTGGCCAGGTCGCCGTGACTGGAGACCTCCATCCCGCCGAGTACCGCGGTGTCGATGTGGCCGCCGCGGATCATCCCGAACGACAACGACGAATCGAAGTACGCCGCGCCTGGATTCACGGTCACGGTCTCCTTGCCCGCGTTGATCAGGTCGGGGTCGACATCGCTGTCACGGGGGTAGGGGCCGGTGCCCAGGATGCCGTTCTCGGAGTGCAGGGTGACGTGCACGCCGTCGCCGAGATACCCGGGGATCAGGGTCGGCAGCCCGATACCCAGGTTGACGTACTGCCCGTCGGTCATCTCCTGGGCCGCTCGGGCGGCCATCTCGTTGCGGGACCAACTCATGTGTTCGCCTCGTTCCCCTCGCGTATGGTCCGCTTCTCGATCTTCTTGTCCTGCGGTCCGGTGTGCACGATTCGTTGCACGAACACTCCGGCGAGATGCACTGCGGCCGGGTCGATCTCGCCGGGCTCCACGAGTTCCTCGACCTGCGCGATGGTGATCCGGCCGGCCATCGCGGCCAGCGGGTTGAAGTTCATCGCGGTCTTGTTGAACACCAGGTTGCCGGCGGTGTCGCCCCGTTTGGCGTGAACCAGGGCGAAGTCGGCGTTGATGCCCTCTTCGAGGACGTAGCGCTTTCCGTTGAAGACGCGAATCTCCTTGGGCGGTGAGGCAATTGCCACTGATCCGTCGGGTGCGTACCGCCATGGCAGGCCGCCGTCGGAAACCGGGGTGCCCACGCCGGCGGGTGTGTAGAACGCCGGGATGCCCGCCCCGCCGGCCCGGAGGCGCTCGGCCAGGGTGCCCTGCGGGGTCAGCTCGACCTCGAGCTCGCCGGCGAGATACTGGCGGGCGAATTCCTTGTTCTCGCCGACGTACGACGCGGTCACCCGGCGAATGCGGCCCTGCCCGAGCAGCACTCCGAGGCCGATCCCGTCGACCCCGCAGTTGTTGGAGAACACCTCGAGGTCGGTGGTACTCGTGGCGGCGATGGCGTCGATCAACTGGTCGGGGATGCCGCACAGGCCGAAGCCACCGACGGCGACGGTGGCCCCGTCGGCGATGTCGGCGACCGCCGTGGCAGCGGATTCGTAGACCTTCGATGTCATGGTTGTCCCTTGCTCCGCTTTCTTGCGTCCATTCCGCAAACGCTCGGCTCAAATCAATATTGAATGCTCCACGCTGGCAAGTACTCGGCGGAAGGCTTGGCGGAACTGTTCGTCTGATGACCGCGCTGCAAGATTGTGTTCACTGGGTGAACGACTACCATCGGGGTTCGTGCCAACCGATGCTCCGCCCGTGAACGTGGTTGCCCGGGTGGGCGCGGTGATGCGGGCGGTCGCCGCGGTGGAACCCGCGGGGGCGTCGACCACCGAGCTCGGCCTGCGGGCCGGGCTAGCGCGTCCGACGGCGCACCGCCTGCTGGTGTCACTGGCCGACGAGGGACTGGTCAGCCGTGACACCCGGACCGGCCGGTGGTCGTTGGGGCCCGAGCTGTACCTGCTCGGCGTGGGTGCCGCACAACGGTATGACGTCACCGACCGTGCGCGTGAGGTGGTTGCCCGGTTGGCCCGGGAGACGGGGGAGAGCGCGTTCCTGTCCGTGCGCCGCGGCGACGAAACCGTCTGCGTTCTCAGCGAAGAGGGCAGCTTTCCGGTCCGCTCCCACGTGCTGCACGTGGGGATCCGGTTTCCCCTCGGGGTGGCCAGTGCGGGGCTGGCCATTCTGAGTCACCTGCCGGCGTCGGACGTCGATGAATACTTCGGCCGGGTCCGGCCGGATTCGGAGTGGGGGCCCGCGCACAGTGAGCACGCGATCCGGGCCCGGATCGCGCTCACCCGGAAGGCCGGGTATGCGGTGAATCCCGCGTTGATCGTCGAGGGCAGCTGGGGAATGGGCGCCGCGGTGTTCGATCATGACGGCCGGCCCGGCTGGGCGTTGAGCCTGACGGGGGTCGAGACCCGCTTCAAGGCCGAACGCCGCCGGGAACTGGGCCGGATGCTGCTCGACCAGGCGCATGTGCTGTCCGGCAGGTTGCAGGCGTGACCCGCGCTTAGTCTTGTCACGTGCGCGACGTGCTGAGCGACCTCTTAGCGGTGTGGCGCGCCGGGGGCATCGCCGGCGTCGGCACCGTGGTCCGGACATTTGCCTCGGCCCCGCGGCTGGCGGGCGCGGTGATGGTGGTCGGCCCCGATGGCACGGTCAGCGGCTCGGTGTCCGGCGGCTGCGTCGAAGGTGACCTCTACGAGCTGGCCGTCGAGGTGGCCGCCACCGGCAGACCCGTGTTGCAGCGCTACGGGATCAGCGACCACGACGCCTTCGAGATCGGCCTGACCTGCGGCGGGGTCCTGGACATCTTCGTCGAGCCCGTTTCCCGGGCCACCTTCGGTGGATTGGCGGCCGTCGCCGCCGACATCGACGAGCACCGGCCGGTGGCCGTCGCCACCGTCGTCGCCCACCCCGAGTCGGCCTGGATCGGGCGACGCCTGGTCGTGCGCCCGCACGGGGCCGCCGGAACGCTGGGCTCGGCCCGGGCCGACGCCGCCGTCGCCGACGATGCCCGCGGGCTCCTGGCGGCGGGTCGCAACGCCGTCCTGACCTATGGCCCGGACGGTCAGCGCCGCGGCGAGGGTATGGAGGTGTTCGTCGCCGCGCACGCACCACGCCCGCGGATGCTGGTATTCGGCGCCATCGACTTCGCCGCGGCCGTCGCACGGCAGGGCGCCTTCCTGGGCTATCGGGTGACGGTGTGCGACGCCCGTCCGGTGTTCGCGACCGCCGCCCGCTTCCCCGGCGTCGACGAGGTGGTGGTCGACTGGCCGCATCGGTATCTGGCCGGGCAGGTGGCTGTCGGCGCGATCGACGCGCAGACCGTCATCTGCGTGCTGACCCATGACCCCAAGTTCGACATCCCCGTGCTCGAAATCGCCTTGCGTCTAACCGAACTCGGCTACGTGGGGGCCATGGGTTCCCGTCGCACCCACACCGACCGGCTCGACCGGCTGCGGGCGGCCGGACTGACCGAGGCCGAACTGGGCCGGCTGCACAGCCCGATCGGCCTGGATCTCGGTGGCCGCACTCCCGAGGAGACGGCGGTGTCGGTGGCCGCGGAGATCATCGCGGCGCGCTGGGGCGGCGGCGGACGCCCGCTGGCGCAGACGGACGGCCCGATTCACGCCGAATCTTCCTGAGCGGCTTGCCGGGACGGCCAATGGGCCCGCGGTTACCGGCGGGACTGCTGGAGGTAGTGCACGATCGCGTTGGTCAGACCGCGCCGCGCCTTGTCCAGGTCGTAGTAGCCGCCGAGTTGGCGTTCCGAGGTGATGCCCCGCATGGCGCCGGGGATGAAGGCGGCCACCTCGCTGATGCGTTCGGGGTCCACGTCGACGTCGGCAAAAGCCTTCTGGCAGATCTCGATCCAGCTGGCACCCCAGGACGAGAGCTCGGCCGCCGTCTTCGGATAGAGCCGGTCCAGTTCGGCCATGTCGCGGGGCAGGGACATCCGCAGGGTCTCGATCGCGCGGGAGTCGGGCGCGGTCAGCCCGTCGTAGAGGATGTCGATGATGGTGGCCACCCGCTCGTGCAGGGGCGCGATCGGGTCGGCCAGCGCGGGCAGGTCGGACCGGCGTTCGGCGGTGCGACGCAGGACCGCGGCCCACAGGCCGTCGATGTCGCCGAACTGATACTTGACCGCACCCCAGGTGGCGCCGACCTCCTTGGCAATCCGGTTGGCGGAGGCCGCATTCGGACCGCCCTCGGCCAGCGAACGCAGCGCGGCGTCCAGCATGGCCTCGCGGGTGGCGTGACCGCGCCTGTTGGGCCGGCGGCCCTGTTGGGTCGGCTCTGTCGTCGCTTCGGTCACCCCGTGATGGTAGCCGCCAGCTGTTGACTTTCATAGAACCATCTGTGATTCTTGGCGACATGGCCAAGCCGCCACTGTCGATGAAGCCCACGGGGTGGTTCCAGGTCGCCTGGTCCGACGAGATCGGTGTCGGCGACGTCCACACCATGAAGTACTTCGGTCAGGAGATGATCGCCTGGCGCGCCGAATCCGGGCAGCTGACCGTGATGAACGCCTATTGCGAACACCTCGGCGCGCACCTGGGTTTCGGCGGCACCGTCGTGGGCGAGGTGTTGCAGTGCCCGTTCCACGGCTGGCAGTGGAGTCCCGAGGGACGCAACGTGTGCATCCCGTACGAGGATCGACCCAACCGCGGGCGCCGGATCACAACCTACCCCGTCGCCGAACGCAATTCGTCGGTGTACATCTGGCACGACGAAATCGGCCGGGAACCGTATTTCGAGGCGCCCGACGTCTTCGCCGGCTTCGGTGACGGCAGCAGCGCCGACGACTACTACCCGCAGCAGCGGCTCTACCAGCCCGGTCTGGAGATGCACCCGCAGTACGTGCTCGAGAACGGCGTGGACGTCGAACACTTCAAGTACGTCCACGGTGTCCCGATCAACCCGATCTTCACCCGGCACGACTTCGATGCGCCGGTGTCCTATGTGGACTTCACCATCACGTTCGAGGGCGATGATGGCCAGCGGATCGAGGATGTCAACAGCGGAGTGGAAGCCATCAACGGCGGTCTGGGCATCGCGGTGACCAAGAGCTGGGGGATGATCGACAACCGCACCATCTCGTGTATCACCCCGGTCGACGAGTGCACGTCCGACGTCCGTTTCAACGTCTATATCGGTCGCACGCCCGCCAAGGATCCCGAGCGGGCCCGGATCAGGGCCGAGGAATTCGGTACCGAGGTGATCCGCCAGTTCAGCCAGGACATCCACATCTGGTCGCACCAGCGCTACTCCGACCCGCCGGCCCTGTCGAACTCGGAGTACCAGGGCTTCACCGCAATTCGCAACTGGGCCAAGCAGTTCTATCCCGACGGTATCGGTGGCAGCGCCGCCGACGTGTACGCAGCGCAGAAAGGCTGAACCCGATGACAGCACCGATCCGTGTCTTCCAGGTGGCCACCGGCAATGTCGGCTCCGAGATGATCAAGCGCTATCAAGAGCGCGAAGATCTGAAGCTCATTGGGGTGCATTGCTATTCACCGGAGAAGATCGGACGCGACGTCGGGGAGCTGGTGGGCATCGGCCCGATCGGGGTGACGGCCACCGGAAGCATCGACGAGATCATCGCCGCCGCACCCGATGTGCTCACCTTCCATGGCGTCTTCCCCGACGAGGATCTCTACGTGCCGATCCTGGAAGCCGGCATCAACATCGTCACCACCGCCGACTGGATCACCGGCTGGCATCGCGACACCAATCATCCACACCCGTCCGGCAAGCCGGTGACCCAGTTGCTCGCCGAAGCCTGCGCGAAGGGCGGCTCGACGTTCTACGGCACCGGGATGAACCCGGGCCTGAATCAGATCCTCGGCGTGGTGTGTTCGGCCGATGTTGCCGAGATCGAGAACGTCACCACCATCGAGTCCGTCGACGTGTCCTGTCACCACTCCAAGGACACCTGGATCGAGGTGGGATACGGTCTGCCCGTTGATGATCCATCGATCCCGGCCAAGCTCGAGAAGTACACCGAGGTGTTCGCCGACAGTGTGCGGATGATGGCCGACTGCTTCGGCCTCGAACTCGACGAGGTCAGGTTCAGCTACGAGCTCGGCGCGTGCACAAAGGACGTCGACCTCGGGTGGTACACCCTGCCCAAGGGATCCCTGGGCGGTAACTACATCAAGTACCAGGGCATGGTCGACGGGGTTTCGCGGGTCGAGACCCACCTGGAATGGCAGATGACCCCGCATACCGAACCGAACTGGGATATCAAGGGCTGCTACATCACTCAGATCAAGGGTGATCCGTGTGTATACAACAAGCACATGATCTTCCCGAAACCCGGTGTGGACCTGTCGGATCCGGACAATTTCGCCTCGATCGGCATGACGGTGACGGGACTGCCGGCGCTCAACGCGATCAACGCGGTGGTCGCCGCGGCACCCGGCCTGCTCACCAGTGCGGACCTTCCGCTGCGCGGCTTCGCCGGGCGGTTCAAGCTCGCCTGACGGCCCGCCAGCGTGCGCGAAATCTCGCGCCGCCCGGCGTGTCGGCGGACCGACACGCACGCTCGCGAGCACGGTTGACCCGTGGCGCGCAGGCATGGCTGGGCGGATCCCCGCCCGCAACCGATGAGGATGCGGTCGCACGGGCCGCGGCTGTCGCCTCCGTCGGTTCATTCCTGGACCGCATCGAGGCGCACCTCGACGGCATCACCGAACCGGCCACCGCGGTCACCGAGGGGCTGGCCTACGTGCTGGAAAACCTTCCGACGCATATCCGGCTGCTGCTTTCACCCCTGCAGCCCAACAGGTTCACCGTGGCGATCACCTCAGAGCAGGCGCGGGTGATCGGCCGCTCCATGCTGGACAGCTTCGACGTGGATTGGCGCGCAAACGATTACGGCGATGCCGAACTGGATGACCTCACCGAGTACGTGCTGCGGACCATTCAGTCGTTCCTGATCGACCCCGGCAACCCGCCGGCCCGCGGCGCCGAACTGCGGCGGTATCTGAGCCGTTGGGTGGGGGCCGCCGGCGGCGTTAGTCGACCTCGAACGTCTTGAGCCCGTTGAGCAGGTGACCGGGGTCGCCCAGCGCACGATCTCGTCGGCCGCCGACTGTTCGTGCGACGAGCTGTGCTCATTTCCGAGCCCGCAGACGTCCCGCCCCCGATGTTCGGAAGAAATACCGACGGTTGATCGCGGCGGCCTTCACCACCGCCGCGGCCGTGTTCACCGCGGGCCGGCTCATCCTGGGCAGGAAGGTCGATCGCGACCGCAGGTAACTATCATCGCGCCGTGACCCAACGAGCGCGCATCGACTTCCCGTCCCGAATCGGCGTCTGGTGGGCCGGTGACACCTGGGCGATGCCCGACGCGCAGCAGGTGGCCCGCGATGTCGAAGCCATGGGCTACGGCTCGCTCTTCCTGCCCGAGGTCGTCGGCAAGGAAGCGTTGACGCAGTCCGGGGCGTATCTGTCGGCCACCGAGCGCCTGGTGATCGGCACCGGTATCGCCAACATCCACGTCCGGATCCCGTCGGCCGCGGAAGCCGGCGCGCGCACGTTGGCCGCGTTGCATCCGGGACGGTTCGTACTCGGCCTCGGTGTCAGCCACGCGCCGCTGGTCCAGCGCGGCATGGGCGGTGTGTACGAGAAGCCGTTGGCGACCATGCGGTCGTACCTGGAGAAGATGGCCGCGGTGCCGCCGCAGATCGAGCCGGGCGTCGGGCGTCCGCCACGGCTGCTTGCGGCGTTGGGGCCCAAGATGATCCAGCTGTCCGGCGAATTGGCCGACGGGGCGCACCCCTACCTCGTCACGCCCGAGCAGACGAAGGTGACCCGCGATACCCTCGGCCCGGACAAGTGGGTGGTCTCCGAGGTGCCCGTGGCCATCGGGGGCGACGACGCCGACCAACTGCGCCGCGTGCACGCGCACCTCGAGGTGTACAGCGGGTTGGCGAACTACCGGAACTCATGGCTGCGCCAGGGGTTCGACGATTCCGATCTGGTGCGCGGCGGATCCGACCGGCTGGCCCGTGCACTCGCCGGGATGGGCGCCGTCGAGTCCGCGGCCGTGGCGGTGCGGGCGCATCTGGACGCCGGCGCCGACCACGTCGTGATCCAGGCGCTGGGCGACACCCCGACCGACGATCCGCGGCCGGCGCTGCGGGAGCTGGCAGCGGCGCTGGGGCTGTAGAGCCGCCGAACCCGAGGGTTCGGTTGGAGCTACTCGGTGCCCTCGGCGGACCTGGCGCGCCTGCGCTTGCGCCACTCGAAGAACATCGGCATGACCGAGAGCACGGCGATCAGGATGAAGATCGGTTCGATGAGCTTCTGGATGATGGCGAACTGCCCCAGGAAGTAGCCCAGCAGAACCAGCAGCGTGCTCCACACCACGGCACCGATCACGTTGAACAACGTGAACACACCGTAGGTCATCTTCGCCGCACCGGCGGTGATGGGCGCCAGGGTTCGCACGATCGGGACGAACCGTGCCAGCACGATCGCGAACGGCCCGCGCTGCTCGAAGAATGCGTGCGCCTCGTCGAGGTATTTCTGCTTGAGGAATCGGGCGTCGGGCTTGAACATCTCCACGCCGATGAACCGGCCGATGAAGTAGCCGACCTGGCTGCCCAGGATGGCGGCGATCGGGATGAACACCAGTAATTGCCACAGCTGGAAATTGGCGTTGTCCTGCGCGGTCGCCGCGGTGCCGGCCGCCAGCATGCCGGACACGAACAGCAGCGTGTCGCCGGGCAGGATGGGGAACAGCACACCGGATTCGACGAACACGACGACCAGCAGGCCGACCAGTGCCCAGGGGCCGAAGTAGCCGATGAGTTTCACCGGGTCCAGAAAGTCCGGCATGAGCGCGAGGGTGTTCACAAGCCTCGAGGGTACCGGCGGTGGGACGCGATCGGGTTCGCGCTGTTTATCCCCGCTGGGATCGGGTGCACCTGCTAGCGTGCCGCTTATCCGATCAAGGGAGTCCCTGGATGGCGCGCGTTCGAAACTTCAGCACGATGACGGCGGCCACCGTGGCCATGGTGACGGTCGGGATCGCCGCCTCGGGATGTTCACCGACCAAGGAAGCGGCCAGCACCGCGACCGCCACCACGGAGGCCACGGCGCCCGCGACCACCAGCCACGCGGCGGCGTCCACCGACCTGAAGTCCCTGGTGCCCACGCCCGCGAACACCGCCGACACCAAGGGCCCCGACACCATTCCGAATGATGGTGTGCACCTTCACTTTCAGGTCAACGGCGCACCGGCCGAAGTGATGGCGGCGTTCAAGGCCGACCTGAAGAGCAAGGGGTGGGACGTCACCACCATCGTCACCTCCGGCGGTGGCGGCGGTGGCGGCGGCGCGACGTACACCGGCACCAACGGCGACGCCTACGGCGTGTTCGACGGCGGTGGCTACGACACCAAGACGTTCCTGGATGTATGCACCTGGCCGACCAAGCCGGCCGACCCGAACTGCACCCGCGGCGACCGGTAGTTCGCGCGCCGGCCTGATGTCGGATCTGAACCGCCGGACGGTGCTGATGGGCGCCGGCGTCCTGGCCGGTCTCGCGGGATCGGCGCTCGGCTTGTCCGCGGCGGCCTACAGCGACCCCGGCCCGGGGCAGGACGTCGACCTGGCCCTGCTGCGGCGGACCTTCGTGCTGGCCGACGACGCCCGCCGGGCCGGCGGCGCACCCTACGGCGCCCTGGTGGCCGATGCGGCCGGGAACGTGGTGGCCGAACACGGCAACACGGGCGGTGATCCCACGCAGCACGCCGAGCTGGCGGCGGCGGCGGCCGCGTGGCAGACCCTGGACTACCCGGGCATGAACCACGCCACCCTCTGCGCCAGCCCCGGGCCGTGTTCGATGTGCGCCGGCGCGGCCTACTGGACCGGTATCGGCAGGGTGGTGTACGGGATGTCGAATCAGCGGCTGTTCGAGTTCACCGGGGACCAGCCGGGACGGACATCGTTCGCGCTGCCGTGCCGCGACATCCTGACGCACGGCAGCCGCCCGGTGACGGTGGTGGGGCCGCTGCTCGAGGACGAGGCCGCCCTCAGTCACGTCGGATATTGGCACTGAGGCCCAATCGCGCCCTACCGGTGTCGTCGTCAGACGGTTCCTGAGATACTGCCCGGGAAGCAATCTGCCTCGTTGCAACGCCGAAGGAGAAGTCACATGCCCATCGCAACGCCCGAGGTCTACGCCGAGATGCTGGGCCGGGCAAAGGAGCACTCCTTCGCATTCCCGGCCATCAACTGCGTGGGCTCGGAATCCGTCAACGCCGCCATCAAGGGCTTTGCCGATGCCGGCAGCGACGGCATCATCCAATTCTCCACCGGCGGTGCGGAATTCGCGTCCGGACTCGGTGTCAAGGACATGGTGACGGGCGCGGTGGCGTTGGCCGAGTTCGCGCACGTGATCGCCGCCAAGTACCCGATCACCGTCGCACTGCACACCGACCACTGCCCGAAGGACAAGCTGGACACCTATGTGCGCCCGCTGCTGGCCATCTCCGCCGAGCGCGTCGCCAAGGGTCTGCCGCCGCTCTTCCAGTCGCACATGTGGG
>RRZU011053861.1_pt1 | contig 14124 bp, 13 predicted proteins | sample 2165561 | NCBI WGS metagenome assembly RRZU01 (sample SAMN10456909, study PRJNA506462) | wastewater metagenome | isolation source: wastewater sludge | place: USA: Moscow, Idaho
AACGGCAGAAAAAATAGAAAATGTAACAGCAGAAAAGAAATCAAAAGATAAAACATTAGGGGATATACTTACTTTTATTGGTATAATTATTCTATTTATATTCTTTTTATTAGTAGATAAAACACCAGATTCAGCAATGCCCCTTAAAGTAACAATAATATTTTTAGTTTTTGGTGCATTATTAATTAACTTAATAGTTAGAAAACACCATGAATATATGATACTAATAAGTTTTATAATGTTGATATTGGCAAAAGCAATGTTTAATATACAAGATATTAAATTTTATACTATGTTAGTTGTAATGTTGCTATTAGGTTGTATTTTATTAATATTGTATAAAAATAAATTAGATGATTCATTTCATATAATAGAAACAACAGTAACAGCAGTAGTTATAGTATTAGTTATACAAACATTTTTTTTAGGAAATTTTGTTGTTCCAACTCAATCAATGAGTCCAACTATTGAGCCAAAAGATAGATTTTTTGCAAATATGGTTTTATATAAATTTAGGCATCCAAAAAAAGGCGATATTATAGCTTTTAAAGAGCCAAAAGACAATAAAGTTATGTATACAAAAAGACTAGTTGGTGAGCCTGGTCAAGTTCTACAAATAGCAGAAGATGGTAAGTTAATGATTAATGATGAATATTCACAGTTACCAGTAGCATATGAAAAAGATGGAATTTTAGGTGGTGATAAGATTTATATACCTAAAAAAGGTGATAAAGTAAAATTGGATAAAATAATGATGGTAGCTAAAGGAATAGGACAAGATAACAATGGTAATGAGGCAATAGGGACAGATTGGTCTGGATTACAGATTGATGGAAGACATAAAGAAATAACAGTAGAAGAATTCTTATCAATTCTAGGAAATGAAAAGGATTTAAAAGAATATATTGCAAATGATAATTCATTTAATAAGAAGGATGAACAAGATATAAAAAATAATACTTACTTTACATTCACTTTAAAGGTTGATGGCAGAAATGAAAAAGTATTGCCGATTTTAGACTTTAAATATGACAACTCTAAATTAAATCGATTACTATCAGGAGAAACAATAACATTGGATCATGATTACTATTTTGCAATGGGTGATAATACAAAAAATAGTTTAGATTCTAGATATTGGGGTTATGTACAAGATAATAGAATAAAGGGGAAAATATTGCTTAGATTTTGGCCATTGCAAAAGATCGGGTTAGTAAAATAGAATGAAATATATGATGTTTGATATTATGAATATACATAATGAAAATTTTTCTGAACAACGTAATTTAAAATATTTTGAAGAGATGTATAATGATGATAGCTATTTATTCTATACAATACATTCTGATCAAAATGAAAAAATATTAGGATATATAATTTATTATGATACTATTGATTCATATGACTTATTTGAAATAGCAGTCAGTAAATCTCATCAAAAACTAGGTATAGGAAGTAAATTACTTAAAATTAATGAAGAAATATTGAGATATAAAAATATTTTTTTAGAAGTTAATGAAGATAATGTTAGAGCATTAAATATGTATTTAAAACATGGATTTATAGAAATATCAAAAAGAAAAAATTATTACGGTAAAAATAAAAATGCAATAATAATGATGAGAGGAAAATATTAACTTGAAATTTTTAGAAAACGTGGTATAAATTAAGTGTATAAAGAAATTTTGTGCTTATTGTAAAGATGGTATTATTTTGAAGGAGGCTCGTTTATGAATGGTTATTTAAGTTTTGTTTTACATGGTCATTTACCTTATGTAAGACATCCAGAATATGAAGAATTTTTGGAAGAAGATTGGTTGTATGAAGCTATTAGTGAGACATATATTCCATTGTTAGAAATGTTTGAACATTTATCTAATGATAAAATACCTTGGAATTTAACAATAACAATGTCTGGAACATTAGTAAATATGCTTAATGATGATATGTTGAGAGGAAGATATATACATCATTTAGATAAATTAATAGAATTATGTGAAAAAGAAGTTGAAAGATTAAAGGATTATGAAGACATGTTAAAGGTAGCCAAACATAACTTATGGTTTCATAAGAGAGCAAAAGGGGTGTACGAAGAAAAGTACCAAAGAGATTTGATAGGAGCCTTTAGAAAATTTCAAAATCAGGGAAATCTTGAAATCATACCAGTTACAGCAACACATGGATTTTTACCGTTAATGAAAGATTATCCAGAAGCAGTTAATGCACAAGTATTTATGGCAAAAGAAGACTATAAAAGAAACTTTGGTCGTGATCCTAAGGGGATTTGGTTAGCTGAATGTGCATATTATCCTGGTCAAGATAAATATCTTGAAAAACATGGCATAAGATATTTTCTAGTAGACGCACATGGTATAATGCATAGTGATCCTAGACCTTTATATGGTATATATTCTCCAGTTTATACTCCAAATGGAGTTGCTGCATTTGCAAGAGATCTTGAGTCTTCGGAACAAGTGTGGAGTTCAGAGATTGGATATCCAGGAGATGGAGTTTATAGAGAATTTCACAAAGATGCTGGATATGAATTGGATTATGATTATATAGCACCTTATCTACATAGTGATGGAGTAAGAAGAAATATTGGTATTAAATATCATGCAATAACAGATAAAAAAGGTTCATATAGAGCTGTATATAATCCAGAAGCAGCTTATAACAGAGCAAAAGAACATGCCTATAATTTTGTGTTTAATAGAACAAAGCAGTTGGAACATTTATCATCAAAAATGAGAAATAGAAAACCAATAATAATTTCACCTTATGATATGGAATTATATGGTCATTGGTGGTATGAAGGGCCTATATTTTTAGAATATGTTTTTAGAGCAGTTGCAGAATCAAATTTTTCAACAATAACACCTTCAGGTTATTTAGATAGATATCCTACTAATCAAGTTGTTGATGTGAGTTTATCAAGTTGGGGTGCAAATGGTTACTATGATGTATGGGTAGATAGTTCTAATGATTATGCCTATAGACACTTACACAAAGCTGCACAGAAAATGATAGAGCTTGCTAATGGTAGAGAACCAGAAAATGAATTAGAATATAGAGCATTAAGTCAGGCAGCTAGAGAGTTATTAATGGCGCAAACATCTTGTTGGGAATTTATAATGTTTACAGGAACAATGGTTGGATATGCACATAAAAAAATAAGCGATCATGTAAATAGACTTTATAAATTATATGAAGACTTTAAGAATAGAGACTTAGAAGAATCATGGGTAAGAGAAATAGAGAGTAGAGATAATATTTTTCCAGTTATAGATTACAAAATGTTTAGAACAGATAGATTATAGAAAATATTGAATATCTAAAAGGTGTTAATGAAAGATAAGAATTAAAGTCTTGATTTAACACTTTTTGTTTATTTTGATTTATAGTAATTATAGTTTTAAGAATGATTAATTATAAAAAAATAGTGCATAAATTATATAAAATTTGATACAATAGAATAAACTAAAATATTAAGAGGAAATAAAATGATTTATTTAGATAATGCAGCAAGTACAAAACCAAGAAAAGAAGTAATAGAAGAAATGGTAAAAATAATGAATTATGAATATTCAAATCCTGATGCAATACATGAATTTGCACATAAAACGTTGCTTGAAATAAAAAAGAAAAAAGAAAAAATGGGGAATTTATTAAATTTGAATGGTAAGAATATTTACTTTACAGCAGGTGGGTCTGATGGAAATAATATAATCATTCAAGGAATTATAGAAGCTAATAATAGAAATAAGAAACATATAATAACTACTAGGATAGAGCATTCTTCTGTATATGAAATATTTAAAAATTACGAGAAACAAGGATATGAGGTTGATTACCTAGATGTTTCTGAATATGGTGAAGTAGATTTGGAACAATTAGATAATCTAGTAAAGGAAAGTACTATATTAGTATCTATCATAGCAGTAAATAGTGAAATTGGAATTATTCAAGATCTAGAAAAGATTTCAAGAGTAATAAAAAATAAAAATAAGGAAACATATTTTCATACTGATTTTGTTCAAGGATTGGGTCATGTTAAAATAAATTTTGATAAATTTGAGATAGATGCAATTACAATTTCATCACATAAAATAAATGGGCCTAAAGGGATTGGTGCAATTTATATAAACGATAAAGTAAAGATAAAAGAAATAATGTATGGAAGTAATAAAGAAAATGGTATTATAAAACGAACAATGCCAACAGAATTAATATTTGGATTTGTTAAGGCTTTAGAAATAGCATACATTAAATATGAAGAAGAAATTAGACATATTTATGAAATAAAGAAATATTTTATTGATAAGTTAGAGAATAATATTGAAAATATAAGAATAAATTCATTGTTAGAAATTGAAAAAGCAACCCCAACAATACTAAATGTATCATTTTTAGGAGTAAAAGGTGAAGTTCTTACACATTTTTTAGGTATGTATGAAATATATGTTTCTACTGGTTCAGCATGTTCATCAAAAAAAGGAAATAGTAGGATTATAGAAAGCTTAAATATATCAAATGATAGTATTGAAGGAGCAATAAGATTCAGCTTTTCAAAGGATAATACAATTGATGAGATAGATATAGTTATTGAAAAATTAATAAAATGTGTATCTCAGATAAGATTAATGAGATAATATAGAAATAGGAGATGGAAATGACTAAATATTTAAGACAAAATTTGGTAAATGCAATAGGTATGGGTTATGGAGAACTGTCACTTAAGGGTAAAAATAGAGGTCAATTTGAACAGACATTAAAAAGTAGAATTGGTAAAATATTAAAGAAATACGATGCTAAGTTTTATACAGATATGTCTAAATTATATATACTTGTAAATGATGAAAATAATGAAGATGTTCTTGAGAGTATGAAAAAAATCTTTGGAATTAATAGTTTGACACCATCTATAATGACAGAAAGTACAGTGAAAGATATTAAGGAAGAAGTTCTTGGTATTGCAAATTATGCGTATAAAAATGGTGCTAGAAATTTTAAAGTAGAAGTAAGAAGAAATAATAAAAAGTTTGAAATTGGATCAATGGATTTTGCAAGAGAGTTGGGTGGACATATATCAGTAAATAGTGAGTTTGAAAATGTCAAAATGAAAAATCCTGATTTACTTATAAATGTAGACATAAGAGAAAAAACATATATTTTTACAGAAAAAATAAGAACTTATGGAGGATTACCTTTAGGTGCAACAGGCAAAGGAATATCTCTTATATCAGGAGGTATTGATAGTCCAGTAGCATCATTTATGATGGCAAAAAGAGGAATGAAAATAAATTATGTGACTTTTCACAGTTTCCCTTTTACTAGTAAACAAGCATTGGAAAAAATAAAAGAGTTGGTTGAAATACTCTCTATTTATAATGATAGATCAAGACTTTATTCTATTAACATATTAAAAATACAACAAGAAATAAATACAAAGACAAATAAAGAATTAGCAACAATACTCACAAGAAGAGTTATGATGAGATTAGCTGAAAAATTAGCACTTGAAAATGATCATATGGCTCTTGTAACTGGTGAAAGTTTAGGTCAAGTTGCTTCACAAACACTTGGAGGTCTTACTTGCACAAATTCAAGTGTAAAAACTTTACCAGTATTTAGACCACTCATTGGTATGGATAAGTTAGAGATAATTGATATAGCAAAAGAAATTGGAACATATGAAAAATCAATAGAGCCGTATGAAGATTCTTGTGTTATATTTGCACCAAAACATCCTGTTACAAACCCTAAATTAGCATTGGTGGAAAAAGAAGAATTAAAGATAGAAAATTATGATGAATTGATTGAAGAAATATATAATAGTAAGGAATATTTTAATATTGGTTAATTGATAAAAATCCTTATTTAAGGGGTATATATATGATTAGTGAAATAAAAAAAAGCAAATTAAAATTAAAAAAATTGAGTGAATATTTGGAAAGAGAAGTTAAATTAATTATACTTGTATTTAAGAATGATAATGATAGTCAAAGTCAAATATGGGCTAGTGCTCTAACATATCTTTCAATGCTCGCAATATTTCCAATAATTGCTTTAATGTTAGGAATAACAAAAGGATTTGGGGTAGATAGATTTTTCGAGCAGAAACTGTTAGAGATAATTCCACAAAATGAAAAAATGATGTTAATGGTAATAAATGTTGCAAAAAATTTATTGAATTCTACTAAAGGTAGTATATTAACAGGAGTAGGAATAATAATTCTATTGTGGTCTGCGATAAAAGTATTAATGATGCTTGAAGATTCATTCAATATAATATGGAGAATAAAAAAGAGAAGATCATTTACTAGGAGGATTGTAGACTATGTTGCAATTATATTTCTTGGTCCAATATTATTTGTTGTTGTCATAGCTTCAAATTCCTTTGTTATTGATAAGTTAAATTCAATATCAATAAAATCAGGAATATTATCACATTTAATTATTCAATTGATAGGTTTTTTATTAATAACGCTTATATTCTCGCTTATTTATTTTATAATCCCAAATACAAATGTAAAGATAAGATCTGCAGTTACGGCAGGTATATCGACAACAGTTATATTTTTTATATTTAGGTATGGATTTGGTTTTTTACAATCAAGTATTTCTAAATATAATGCAATATATGGAAGCTTAGCTTTTATACCAATATTTTTAATACAAGTCCAATATATTTGGGTTACAATATTAATTGGTGCACAGATAAGCTTTTCTGTTCAGAATTCAGAAGATTTTTTATATATAAAAGTATCAGAATTACCTATAAAAATAAGAAAAGAACTTGGATTTTTAATACTTAAACTACTTATAGAAAGATTTGAAAATGGTCAAGTTCCTTATACTGATAAAGAAATATCAAAGCAACTAAATGTGAGTGTGTCTCTTATCAAAGATACATTGAATGACTTAGAAGAAATAGAATTAGTAAATGAAATAATAGGAGAAAAATCAGAAGAATCTAAGTATCAAATAGCTATTAGTCCTGACAAACTTACAGTTGAATTTTTTATCAGAAAATTAGAAAATAAAACATACTATACAGATAATGATATAAATAAAAATATAGATTTTTCTAAATTTGAAAGCACACTTACAGAAGAGCAACGAAAAAATATTGAATTTAAAAATGATAAATTAATTAAGAACATTAATTGAATATAAATAATTGAAATATAAAAAGAGGTGAAAAAATTGAGTGTAAATATTATTGGAATATTAGTAATCTCAATTGTTATTTTATTGTTAATTTTAATTGTATTGATGTTTTTACAGTTTAATAATATTAATATTGAAAATAATAAATTGAAAGAAATAATATTAGGGAATAATCAAAGTGAAAAAGATAAGATATTAGAGATGCAGAATAATATAGTTCTACATACAAAAAATAATATATTAGAAGGATTTAACTCAATAAATAAAGGATTGTTAGATAATAATGAAAATTTACTATTAAAGTTTTCTGATTTAGGATCAAAGTTAGGGTCAACTATGTTTGAAAATAGCCAATTATTATCAAATAATATCAATTCTTTTAAAGATGAATTCAATAAAAATATAAACTCGGATTTTGATAAGTTAAATATTAAAATAGAAAATAAATTAGATATGATAAATAATAAAGTTGAGGAACGTCTATCAAAGGGTTTTGAAGAAACAACAAAAACATTTAATAATGTATTAGAGAGATTAAGTAGAATAGATGAAGCTCAAAAGAAAATAGAATTGTTATCAACAAATATAGTATCTTTACAAGATGTATTAACTGATAAAAAAAGTAGGGGAATATTTGGTGAAGTACAACTTTATCAAATATTAAAATCGATTTTTGGTGATAAAAATGATAAAATATTTAGTACTCAATATAAACTATCTACAGGAGTATTGGTAGATGCAGTAATATTTGCACCAGAACCAGTTGGGAAAATAGGAATTGATTCAAAATTTCCTTTAGAAAATTATAAAAGAATATATAATCAAGAAATAAGCGAAATAGAAAGGCAGCAAGCTAGGAAGGATTTTGTTTCAAATTTGAAAAAACACATATATGATATATCAAGCAAATACATAATATCTGGAGAAACTGCGGATCAAGCAATTTTATTTTTACCAGCAGAGGCAATATTTGCAGAAATAAATGCATATCATTCAGATGTTCTTGAGTATGCAAATAAGAATAGAGTATGGCTTGTATCTCCAACTACATTAATGTCGGTATTAACAACACTTCAAGTTGTTATGACAAATATAGAAAGAGATAAATATGCGCATGTTATTCAAGATGAACTGATTAAATTAGGACAAGAATTTGAAAGATATCAGAAAAGATGGATATCTTTAGAGAAAGATATCGATAAGGTGTTTAAAGATATAAAAGAAGTTACGACAACATCAAATAAAATAAGCAAAAGATTTGGTGAAATATCAAATGTTAAATTGTTAGATTCTAATAATGATAATATTGTTGAAATAACAACATAATAAGTTATTTAAAGAGAGGAATAAAAATGGATAGATTAACTAAAGTAGTTAGGGTTGGAAATATATTAATTGGTGGGAATAATCCTGTTGTAATTCAATCTATGACTAATACAGATACAAAAGATACCGAGTCAACAATAGAGCAAATTAAAGAGTTAGTTAGTGCAGGTTGTCAAATTGTTAGGGTAGCAGTTAAAGATAGATTAGATGCAGATGCAATTAGAATAATAAAAAAAGAATTGCCAAATGTTCCTCTTGTAGCAGATATACACTTCGATTATAGGTTAGCATTGATTGCAATAGAAAATGGAATTGATAAAATAAGGATAAATCCAGGAAATATTGGTGATGAAGATAAAGTAAAATTGGTTGTAGATGAAGCCAAAAAAAAATGTATACCTATCAGAATAGGTGTTAATTCTGGCTCATTAGAAAAGCATTTGATAGATAAATATGGTCATCCCATACCGGAAGCAATGGTTGAGAGCGCCTTATTTCATATCAATTTATTGGAAAAATTAAATTATAAAGATATAGTAATTTCTTTAAAATCAAGTAATGTTAAAACTATGTATGATGCATATGTGCTAATGTCAGAAAAAGTGAGATATCCTCTACATTTGGGAGTTACTGAAGCTGGAACTAAAGAACGAGGAAGTATTAAAAGTGCAATGGGGATAGGTGGATTATTACTTAGAAATATTGGTGACACAATTAGAGTCTCTTTAACAGAAAATCCTGTTGAAGAAATTCCTGTAGCAAAACAAATTTTAAAAACTGCAGGTCTAATTGATGATGGAATTGACTTTGTGTCTTGTCCTACTTGTGGTAGAACTGAAATAGATTTAATTGGATTGGCAAAAAAAGTTGAAAAAGAATTTGAAAATAAAAATTATAATATAAGTATTGCAGTAATGGGCTGTGTTGTAAATGGACCTGGTGAGGCTAGAGAATCAGATTATGGAATAGCTGGAGGAAAAGGTGTAGCAGTTTTATTTAAAAAAGGTAAAATTGTAAAAAAAACAACAGAAGATAGTGCATTGAAAGATTTAATTATGATTATAGAAGAAGATATGAATAAAAAAGATATATAATATAAGGAGAAAAATAAATGATAGGATACTTAAAATTTTTATATGAAAAGAACTTTAAATCACCGGAGTTATTAACTAATGATAAAGATCATAGAGCAGCATCTACTTTAGAGCTTTTTATGGATTTAGCATTTGTTGGTGCATTATCTTCATTAGTACATTTCTTAGTAGGCGCTGATCATATAAATGGCAACGTAATTTATGGCTTTATGCTTAGATATGGAAGTGTATTTGCTATATGGTATAATTTAGTTTGGTACAATAATTTATATGAAAATAAGACTATGAGACATAGGTTGATTATGTTATTAATAATATTATCAGTTATTGGTCAGCAAGTTGCATTTAATGCCGAAAACTCAATACAATATCACTTTTTATTAATATCTTATAGTTTTTCTAGATTTTTAGAGTTATTTTTATGGATAACATCTACATATAATAAAAAAAATAAAAATATATTATTAAAAAAATCGTCAATATTTTATATGTTAGGAATAGGGTATTCTGCTATATTTCCTCTTTTATTTTTTAACACAAAAGTTAATTATTTTGTTTGGACATCAACAGTGATTATGGAGTTAATATTGCCAACAATATTATTCAATATAATAGTTTCAAATGCTCAAAAAAAAGGGTGTAAAGAGATAATACCTGTACATAATGAACTATTTATAGAAAGATTTGGATTATTATTTTTATTAGTATTAGGGGAAGGAATAGTAAGTTTGACAAATGTTATGAGTCATTTTGAGTATGATTTAATGCCAACAATAAGAGATGTATTAATAATAGGATTAATAATATATGGTATTTGGGAGTCTTATTATGATATTGTCTTGGGGGAATAAAATAAATATGATCCAAAGTATATAATACATTGGAGTTTCTTAAATATGATTATGTGTTTAGGAATAACTATGGCAATGGGTACAGTTGGGGAGATAATACATCCTCATCATAAAGAAAATTTACATATTCTTATGATGATTCACTTAATAGGAATAGCAATATATAATATTTGTTTACATATAGTTATATCTTTTAGAGATGAAAGAATAAAACAATTTTCATTCATTAATAATAAAATTATATTAGATAAACAAGCAATAAAATTTGCTAGAAAAGTATATTTTTTTACTGGTATTATATTGTTAATAATTGCATTTATTCCTAATTTAAATGTTACAATAACATTAGGAGCAACATTTTTATCTTCCATACAATTCTTGTTTGTCAAACAATATGTAGCATATAAATCATTTGAAAAGGGCATAGATGGTCAAAGTAATGACAGAAGATAAAGAATACCAAAAATTAGACAACTATCTTGATTTAGCTATTGAAAATCAAATGTTAGTAATTACAGATGAATTTTATACTCCAAATTTATGGAAAAAACTATTAAAGAATTCATACAGAAAATTAGGTATTTCAATTAATACAAATGGAGTTTTTATTGAAAGCGATAGAAGACAAATTGCATTTGTTCCAAATAGTTACTATAACTATAAACAAGAAATAAATTATCCAAATAAGTTATTAAGAATAGAAGTAAATAAAAGATTTAATAATTATGAACATAAAGATTTTTTAGGAAGTTTAATGGGATTAAGTTTAAAGAGAGAACTTTTTGGAGATTTAATCTTAATTGAAAATGTAGCATACATACCAGTTTCTGATAAAATAGTTGAATATGTGTTATTAAACTTAAATAAAATTGGTAAATCAACATGTACAATAAAAATAATGGAAAATGATGAAAGTATTCCTCAATATAGATTTGATGATAAAGTTATCGTTATTTCTTCAAAGAGGTTGGATAGTATAGTTTCGGGAATAACAAATCTCTCTAGAATGAAAGTAATCGAACCTATTGAAAATGGTAAAGTCTTGATTGATTATGTTGAAGAAAAAGATAAATCTAAAAAAATAGAAATAGGATCAACAATTACAATAAAAGGATTTGGTAAGTTTAAATTATTTGCTGAAAATGGAGAGACAAAAAAAGGGAAAGAAAAAATTTTAGTTAAAAAATATAAATAATACAATAATTTAAGCATTAGGAGGAATTATAAAATGAGAGATATAACACCTAAAAGTGAAGCAGACTTAATTTTAAAAAGTCTTGGATCAGCATTTGGAATAGTTGTATTAATTGCTTTTTTTAAAGTTGCATTTGAATCTTTTATGTCAGTAGCTGGATTGATATTACCAATAGCAATAGTAATATATATTTTATTTAAAATAAATGGAAGAAGGTAGGTATGAGTAGCTTAAAGAATTATGAAACAAGAAAAGAGATCCCAATAGAATACAGATGGAATTTATCAGATATCTATGAAAGTTATGAGAAATGGGAAATTGATTATAGAATATCTGAAGAAATAATAAAAGAACTAAAAGAATATAAAGGTTTGATTTGTACCTCAGAAGATAAATTTATAGAATTTTTTAATAAACAAGAAGAATTAGACAAACTATCTTATAAATTATACAGATATCCTCAATTGCAAAGAGATTTAGATGCATTAGATAGAACGGCAACTGAAAAATTACAAAAAATTCAAATATTATTTGCTAAGATGGCAACAGATTTATCTTGGGTGAATTCAGAAATTTTATCAATAGATAAAATTAATATTGATAAATGGCTTAAAAATCCAAAATTATTAGATTATAAATTTGGAATAGATAATTTATTTAGGCTTCAAAAGCATATATTACCAGATAAAGAGAGTAAACTAATCTCATACTATGGACCATTTTTTAGTACTCCAAAATCTATATATAATGAATTAACAATATCTGATGTTTATTGGCCTACAGTAAAGTTATCTACTGGTGAAGAAGTAGAAGTTACGAGCGCTAATTATAGTAGAGTATTAACTAAAAATAGAAATCAAGAAGATAGATCTATAGTGTTCAATGCTCATTATAAAGTGTATAAAGAAAAAGAGAATACAATTGCTGCTATTTATAACTCAATTTTGCAAAAAAGTATTGCTAAGACAAAGGTGTATAGTTATGATACATTTTTAGACAATTTTCTAGAAAGTGATAATATTCAAAAAGAAGTTTATATAAATCTTATAGAAACAGTTAAAGAAGAAACAGAACCATTGAAAAGATATATGAGAATGCGAAAAAAGATATTAAATTTACAAGAATATCACAATTATGACAATAGCGTTAATTTAATAGAGTTTGATGAAGAGTATAAATATGAGACTGCAAAAGAACTCGTTCTGAATTCTGTCAAGCCATTGGGTGAAGAGTATACAAATAAAATGAAGAATGCTTTGTCCAATGGTTGGATAGATGTATTTGAAACAAAAGGTAAACGTTCGGGTGCTTATTCTGCTGGAGTTTATGGTGTACATCCGTATATGTTATTAAATTATAATAATACTTTAGACAGTGTATTTACATTAGCTCATGAATTGGGACATACATTGCATACTCTATACTCTCAAGAGAATCAACCATTCTCAATGTCTGATTATACAATATTTGTAGCAGAAGTGGCATCAACATTTAATGAACGACTTTTATTAGATTATATGCTAAAGATTACTACGAATCCAGTAGAGAGAATTGCTTTATTGGAGCAGGAAATAAGAAATATAGTAGGAACATTTTACAGTCAAGTTCTATTTGCTGATTATGAATATCAAGCACATAAATTAGTTGAAGAAGAAAGTCCAATAACAGCAGAAATACTAAGTAATATAATGAATGAATTATTTAGAAAATACTATGGCGATACAATAGAAAAAGATGAATTATTGAATGTGATATGGTCAAGAATTCCTCATTTCTTCAACTCACCATTCTATGTTTACCAATACGCAACATGTTTTGCCTCATCTTCATTATTGTATGAAAATATAATAAAAGAGAAAAATGAATTGTATAGAAAAGAAAATTTATCTAAATATATAGAGCTAATAAGTTCGGGTGGAAATGATTTTCCTATGAATCAGTTATTAAAAGCAGGTGTTGATTTGACATCGAAAGAAACTATTAAATCTGTTTCTAAACAATTGGATAGTTTACTAGATAAATTAGAAAAAGAGTTGGAAATATACAAATAACAAAAAACTGCTATCATTTAATTTATGATAGCAGTTTTTATTATTTTTTAGTTGATGCAGCTTTTTTAGCTTTTTGTTCTTGCTTTGCTTTTTCTTTAGCTTTTTTCTCTTCTTCTTTTTTAAGTTGACTAGCTGTAGCCTTCTCAGATTTTTTACCAGATTCTACTACAGTTTTTATAGTTTCTTTTTTATTTGTATTAGACTTTATTTCTGCATTTGCAGATGCAAAAGTTAATATAGAAGCTAATAAAATAGCTAAATTTCTAATGTTTTTCATAGTTAATCTCCTTTTATTTTATGGTTGTGTAAACTACACACCTTTTTTTCTATTTATTTTGTTACATTATTACCTGTTTTTATTGACTTAAATATGTTTTTGTAAAAAAAATTGTGATACCCCTCTATTTATTGTATAATTATTTACTCAAATAACC
>RRZU011908627.1_pt1 | contig 14121 bp, 11 predicted proteins | sample 2165561 | NCBI WGS metagenome assembly RRZU01 (sample SAMN10456909, study PRJNA506462) | wastewater metagenome | isolation source: wastewater sludge | place: USA: Moscow, Idaho
TGCCTGTGTTTCCGTTCCTTCCAACTTAATTCATTCTATTTTATACAGGTTACTTATAACAAAGAATTCTGAGATAACCGTCACTTATATGCGTTCAGACGAAGAAAAAACAACAATAATTGATGCAACTCCATACAAAGGGGAAAGGCCATTATTCCCCTTGTTTGGTAATAATTATGACCAGAAGTATAGGTTTGCCTCAAAAAACATAGCATATATCAATATAAACGCGATGCAGGATGATAGCATCGCAGATTTCATTTCAAAGAATCAATCGACCAAAGGACTTATTATTGATATGAGAAATCATATGGGGCAACGCTTCAAAGTGAATGATGCTTTAATAAAATGGCTGCTACCGAAAGAAGTTACTTATCTTTGGACATCAGTTAATGATAAATCAAATCCCGGTAATTTCGTCTGCAATGACAAGATAATTACAGGCACAGACAATCCGAATCATTATATGGGAAAAGTCGCTATTCTTGTAAATGGAAGAACACAAAGTGTCGGAGAAGCTCGCTCAATGGCATACCGGAACGCGGTTAACAGTAGAATAATTGGGTCAGCAAGCGCTGGGGCGATAGGTCCTATCAGTCGCTTCAATCTACCTATGGGCATTAATTTTATATATTCAGCTAATGGCATGTATTATCCTGATTGGAAGCCCATCCAAAGGAAAGGGGTAAAAATAGATATTCCGATAAAAGAGACCGTGGAAGACATCCGCAATGGCAAAGACGCATGGATGGAAGAAGCGATTCAATATATTGAAGGTGATATATAAATAGAAATTTATATTCTGATTATCAAAAACATCAAATCCATCGAACGTAATTTCATTACATAAAGAGGAGTCCGAAAATCTTTAAAAGAGTAGGAAAATTACTAAATTTATTTTTTATGAAACAATTAAAACGGTTGCATTTGTCAAACTTGAAATCAACTGAAATGGGCAAAATTTGGGGCGGATATAATCTTCCCGAAGTTGTGGTGACGCCAAGACCAACGTTTCCACCACCACCTACACCAACGCCTCACATTAACGTAAATGACGCCATTCCAGTACTTACTCCTTATATTCCATAAGTAATAAGCCGTCCATTCTGGAGGAATATTTTTTAAGAATATATAGGTGAAATTAGTGAGAGTGTTTATTGGGAATATCTAAATTCTAAATGATAGGACTTATAGACACTTTCTTTGAATGATATTATTACATTACTTTTATTCATGCCGTTAATATGCCAATAATAAGTGTTATTATGCCTGTATTTAACTCAGAAGAGTTTGTTAAAGAAGCTATTGATAGTATTTTATGTCAAACATTCACTGATTTTGAATTATTGGCATTAGATGATGGATCAACTGATTTAAGTGCAGAAATTATTAAATCCTTCGATGATCCAAGAATAAAATACATTTTATGCCCTCATGATTTCATTTCAACTCTGAATAATGGACTCGCACTTGCCCAAGGAAAATATATTGCCCGAATGGATTCCGACGACATAATGGTAGCTGATCGACTTAGAATTCAGTTTGAATTTATGGAAAAACATTTAGAAATTGCTGCTTGTGGAGGTTACATGGAAACCTTTGGTAGATATACACAAATAATTAGTGTCCTTACAGATCATGATGATATAATACTAAATATGCTTCTCGGAAATACAATGGCAAATCCTACGGGTTTTATTCGTAAAAGCATACTTGTTGACTATAATATTAGTCATGAATACAGCTATTTATTTGCTGAAGATTATAAGTTATGGTCAGAAATTGCTAAAGTAGGTAAGTTGGCTAATATCCCACAGGTGCTTACAAAATATAGGATATCAAATAATCAAACAACTTCAACGCATTATGATTCAATGATGGCTGCTACAGTAGTTATCCAAACTGAGATGCTTGATTATTTTCTTGAGCATTTTGAGCCTGTCGAAGAGTTGGGTTTCATAGTTGCCAATAATTTGATTTCCTCTATTAAAAAGCTGAATAATAAGGGCTTTTTCTCTAAAGAAGTATATTTTAATTTCATGTATGAGTTGATAATTAAATTAAGGAAAAATGGCAATCTCACCCTGTAACAAGTAATCTTTAATTAGACATGCCATTAATTAAAAAAAAAAAATAGATGCACAAAAATTTCCCCCATTATCAGCAATTAGATCATATGGACTGTGGTCCTTCGTGTTTGCGAATGATAGCAAAATATTATGGTCGCAGTTATACTCTTCAAACCTTACGAGAAAAAAGTTTCATTACACGGGAAGGTGTATCTATGCTCGGTATCAGCGATGCAGCTGAAAGCATCGGAATGCATACGCAAGGAGTGAGGATTACGATTGAGCAATTGGTTAAAGATGCGCCTTTGCCTTGCATTTTGCATTGGAATCAAAACCATTATGTAGTATTATATAGCATTGATAAAAAGAAAAATAAATTATGGGGCAAAAACAAAGTAACAGGACAAGATAATCATTCTCATTTGTCTTTTATGAATTATAAATTCTCTATAGCAGACCCCGCAGGAGAGAAATACACTATGAACAGTGAAGAGTTTGGCCGTTGCTGGTATTCCTCAAAAGAAAATGGGAAAGAAACAGGAACAGCCTTACTGCTTCAGCCTATGCCCAATTTCCAAGATTACGAAGACGAGAAAAGTAAACAGGAGAAAAATTTGGCACATTATTTTCGTTACATAATTCCTTATAGATCACAATACATCCAAATCATAGTCGGAATGATTATCGGTATGGCTTTATCTCTGATTGCCCCATTTCTCACCCAAGCAATAGTCGATCAGGGGATTGGAAATAATAATATACATTTCATTACTTTAATTCTGATTGCGCAACTAATTTTATCAATTACACAAATGGGGATAGGATTTATTCAAAGCTGGATAGGCTTACACGCCAATACACGAATCAGCATCTCTCTTATCTCCGATTTTTTCATAAAATTAATGAAACTACCTATACGATTTTTCGATGCCAAGAACATTGGTGATATTATGCAACGCATAGGAGATAACAACCGAATTCAGGTATTCATGAGTGGAACAACGCTTTCAACTATATTCTCATTTGTCAATTTCTTTGTATACGCCGGTATTATGATTTATTATAACCTAACTATACTATTAGTATTCTTGATTGGAAACACCCTTTATGTGATTTGGATACTTATGTTTCTAAGTTATCGTAAAAAATTGGACAACAAACGATTTACACAGTCGTCAGCCAGCCAGAGTAACACCATTCAACTGATTACAGGAATGCAAGAGATAAAGCTAAACAATTGCGAGAAACAGCAGCGTTGGAAATGGGAGTCTATTCAAGTCAAACTCTTTAAAATTAGTCTTCAAAGTATGGCCTTAGGACAGTATCAACAGATTGGCTCCATCTTTTTCAGCCAAACGACAGGGCTACTTATCTCATTTCTTTCAGCCAAAGCTGTAGTAGAAGGAGAGATTACACTGGGTATGATGATGGCAATCAGTTATATTATCGGGCAACTATCAGCCCCCATCGGTCAGGTCATAGGTTTTACCCAATCCTTGCAAGATGCCAAAATAAGTCTTGAACGCCTGAATGAAATTCATAACAGAGAAGATGAAGAAGAAAGCATCGAAAATAAACTTAGTAATCTGCCACACAAGAAAGATATACACGTTGAAGACATCTATTTTAGTTATGATAGCGCAGAACGAGATTATATTTTAGAAAATCTTTCCTTGAACATCCCAGAAAAAAAAGTAACTGCAATTGTAGGAGAAAGCGGTAGTGGCAAAACAACTGTTCTCAAATTGTTACTTGGTTTTTATCCACCTCTTAAAGGCGTTATTAAAATTGGCAATACAAATTTGCAGGAAGTTAATACACATCTTTGGCGCAAAAAAACGGGAGCTGTAATGCAGGATGGATTTATTTTCTCAGATACCATTGCTAATAATATTGCGGTCGGCGAAGAAGAGATTGATAAAAAACGATTGTTACATGCGGTGGAAACAGCCAATATTCGTGAATTTATAGAAACATTACCATTAAAATACAATACGAAAATTGGTATGGAAGGGAAAGGTCTAAGTCAAGGACAACGGCAACGATTGCTCATTGCACGTGCCGTATATAAAGATCCCGAGTTTCTGTTTTTCGATGAAGCAACCAATGCATTAGATTCTAAAAATGAACGAATTATTATGGATAATATGAAAGAATTTTACAAAGAGAAAACAGTTGTAATTGTAGCACATCGTTTGAGTACGGTTCAAAAGGCCGATAATATAATTGTTTTAGATAAAGGCAGAATTGTTGAAGAAGGTACGCATTCTGAACTGACTGCAAAGAAAGGAGTGTATTATACATTGGTGAAGAATCAACTAGAATTAGGAGAATAGAATCTGTAATTAAAAATAACGAAATGAATGGTAAAGAAAAAATAGAACTTCGCAGTGAGGATTTTCAGGAGGTGCTCGGTCATGTTCCGCCTTGGATTTTACGGTGGGGTATTACCACATTGGCTGTTGTCGTTGTGATTATACTAATCGGAAGTGCAATAATAAAATATCCGGAAACAATACCAGCGCAAATTGTATTAACAGGGAATACGCCTCCTGTAATCGTTACGGCTCATTCCTATGGTAAAATAAATGATCTATTTATTGCAGACAATCAAGAAGTCAAAACCGGTGAATATCTGGCAGTTATTAGTAATCCTGCAAACACGGGAGATGTTTTGAAACTAAAAAAATACATCAATGACTTCGTTATAGCGACAAAAAAAGGAAACATGGAAGATTGCATTCCGGATAAAAGTCTACAAGTAGGTAGTTTACAATCTCTTTATACGTCATTTTGCTCTATTCTTTTTGATTATTCGGAATACATGAGACTGCAATATTATTCACAAAAAATTAAAATCATGAAAGAGCGCATAGCTCAATATAAAAAACAATATCAAAACTTATTAAACCAGCATCAAATTTTCAACAAGCAATCAGGTATTTTAAAAAAACAGCACCAACGAGACTCTTTATTATATACAAAAGGAGTAATATCTGACGAAGATTTTGAAAAGTCACAGATTCAGTATCTGGAAAATCGTCTGACGAATGAAAACATTTTTTCGTCACTACGAAATATGCAAATTCAAATTTCCCAGCTAGGAGAAACTCTGTTGGACACAGAAGAACAAGACACAGAAAAGTTAAACAACTTGCAATCGCAGCTACGTTCTTATACTTCTCAACTGAAAGCGGAAATACAAGCTTGGGAACTGAACTATGCATTGATATCGCCAGTGAATGGTATAATTACATTTACGAATTATTGGACGGTTAATCAGAATGTGAATGCAGGTGATGATGTATTTACAATAATTCCCGATCATTATGAAGTAATAGGTAAAGCTTTGCTTCCAGTCGCTCGATCAGGAAAGGTAAAAAAGGGGCAAAAGGTCAACATTCGGTTAGAAAATTTTCCTGACAATGAGTACGGTATATTACGGGGGAAAGTGGAAAACATATCATTAGTCCCTTCTTCAGACAATCAAATATTAAATTATACAGTAGGAATTGGATTGCTAGATGGCCTCATAACTACTTACAATAAAGAATTGCCTTTTCAGCCCAACATGCAGGGTAGAGCGGAAATTATCACGGAAGAAATGTCATTATTAGAACGAATTGTTTTACCTATAAAGAAAATTTTAAACGAAAATTTATGAATAAAATGATAACACATTTGAACCACAAGATTAAGGCCTTTGCTAATGAAACCTCTGTTTTAAACATCCCTAACGGAAAAATGGGAATTTGTCTTTATTTCTTTCTAATTTCCAAGAATCTAAGTAACAAGCAATATGAACAATGGGCAGCAGAAATATTGGATGAAACATATAAAAAAATAACTCAAGACACAACAGCTTATTCGATTACAGATATTCTACAGGTAGGCATTGCTATAGATTGGTTTTTTAAACAAAAATATGTAAAAGGCAATATTAACCACGTGCTCAGCGAAGTGGATGACGCATTATTTCAGAAAATGACTTCATCTAAATACCCACAAATACTGACTTGTGAAACTCATGATTTTTTATATATAATGTATTATTTATATATTCGACATGAAAAGCAAAAGCCAAACAGCGATAATCTTTTTTTTATAGAAGAACTAATCATAAAAGCATTTAATGAGGTATATGCTTCATTAAACAGCGTTTTTTATGACGAGCCAATACTGTTTCATTTAGATTACAAACTACCTCCTTTTTTGTTTATATTAAGCAAAATTTATTCACTCAATTTTTATAATTATCGCATTATTGAAGTAATAAAAGAAATTGCCGGTTTAATACAGTCCCGCATTCCTGTACTGCATGCCCATCGATTATATTTATTGTGGGGATTAGTAAATTTAAAAAAAACAACAAAATTAACATTCTGGGATGACCAAATAAATTTAATCTATCATAATACCAACATCTCAAAAATTGTTGAGCAAGAATTGCAAAATAAGAATATATTTATCAACGATGGTGTGGCAGGTATTTACTTATTATTAACAACAATGGAAAAAACAGACTACAAAATACCTTATAATCCAGAAATATTTTACAAACGAATTCATGATTCTGATGTCTGGAAGAAAAACAATCGAGAATCTTTTGCTTTTGCTAACGGTATGAGCGGATTATTATGGGTGGAAGATTTAATAAATCGAAAAATCAATGCTATATGAAAACAAATCTTGAAGACCTGACCTTTTTGATGCCTTTAAAAGTAGATTCAGTTATTCGAATCGAAAATTTATTGGCAGTAGTCCGTTACCTCCATAGGCATTTTCGAACTCACATTGCAGTGTTGGAAGTTGGTTCTTACGATAATGGCTTACTACGAAAATTATTAAATCGTGATGTAGAATACACACATATCGAAGACAAAGATCCAGTTTTTCATCGTACGAAATATCGTAATATAATAACTAAAGCAGTGAAAACACCTTTTATGGCGATTTGGGATGTAGATGTTTTAGTTGATAAGAAACAAATTCTCGATACAATGATAAAACTCAGATATGAAGAAGCAGATATGGTTTATCCTTATGACGGACAATTTTACGAGACTTCAGATATTATTCGTTCTCTTTATATGAAAAAGCCGCAAATAAAAATTTTGCATCAAAATCGCAAGCGAATGAATCTGATTTACGGAGAAAATCATTATGGCGGTGCCTTTTTTGCCAATACAGAGAAATACCGTTTATCGGGAATGGAAAATGAAAAATTTTATGGATGGGGGGAGGAAGATTTTGAACGATATAACCGTTGGATGATTTTGGGACTAAATATCTGTCGAGTTCCCGGATGTATGTATCATTTATCACATCCGCGGGATATGAACGGACGCTTTAATTCATTAAGGCAAATGGAAATTACAAAATCAGAAAATGCTAGAACATGGCATAGCTCAAAAAATGAACTAATAGAAAATCTAATTAAAACTGAACATGAAAAAAAGTAATATTATTGACATATCGGTTATCATCCCGATTTACAATGTTGAAAACTATTTGCCGGAGTGTATTGAATCGGTCATTCATCAAGATGGTTTAAACCTTGAGATTATTTTAGTAAATGACGGTTCTACTGATAGTTCAGGAGAGATTGTCGATCAATATGCCCAAAAAGATAGCAGAATTAAAGTAATTCATCAAGAGAATGGAGAGGCATCAGCAGCTCGTAATGCCGGATTGAAGATAGCAGAGGGAAAGTATATTGTTTTTGTTGATAGCGATGACTGTTTAAAAGAAAATTCACTTTCTACACTGTATACTGAAGCCATAAAATTCCAGGTTGATGTGCTTATGGGTCAGATTGAATTTGGGCATACTGATGGAAGTATGAGTTATTATATGCCGGTACCTAAGGAAATGATGTATATTTCATTTACAGGAAAAGAAGCTTTTATTCAGTTGATAAAAACCCGTTCATACAGACCTATGGTATGGAATTATATCTATCGAAGAGCTTTCTTAGAGAAAATTCAAGCCCAGTTTATAATAGGTATTACGCCCCATGAAGATGAATTATGGATGCCTGTTGTACTTTGTCAGGCTTCAAAAACAATAATGGTAAGTACAGAATTTTACTATCACCGCCAACGAGAAGAATCAGTGATGTATTCAACACATTTAAAGAAACGTTTGAATGCTTATATTAGCGTTACCAACCTTTTGTTTGAATTTGCAGATAATTATGATTTTATAGGGGTTGATGCAGAATTGAAAAACTGGATGTATTTTAATATTCTAGACCGCTTACAGTACGCATTCTCTTTTCTTTCCCAGATTAAGGATTCATCTTATACAATGCCTTCCCATAAACTTGATCGCTATTGGAGGGATTGTTGGAAGATGATGCCTGAAATCCAGAAACTATGTGATTATTACTATCGTAGAGCTGAAAAATGGTTGAAAATATATACAGATTGGCAAGCATCCGAATGGACAGCTTCAATTATGTACAAATGGATGTCGGGCAAGAAATTAATGCTATTATTCAACACCAATTCAACCTTGGATTTATCTTTAAAATTAGAAGATATTCCAAATAATTGGGTTATCACTACTGACCGTCGATTCCTTCAACAGGCAGATGTTGTTGTGTTCCACATCCCTTATCTGTTACAAGAATTAGAGAATGATATAATCAAACCTGAAGAACAAATTTGGGTTGGGTGGTATATGGAGGCGAAGACAAAATATCCAGAACTAGAAAATACCGAATTCACAGAACTGTTCGATATATGGATGAGTTACAAGACAGATGCAAACTTGATTTATCCATTCTACAAATATGATTATGCTCATTTATTCACACTACACCCAGAAAAAAGAACTAAACACAACAAAACGTTAAGGATTTCATCGAGCAACTTGTATGAAAAAAGCCAGCGTGAGTATTTGGAGGAATTAATGAAGTCTCTGGAATTAGATCCATATTATATTGATCTGAGTCCGATACACCAAATGGAATTGAATTGCTATCAGGAAAAACAGATTAGCTGTCAAAACTATAAATTTGTTATAGCATTTGAAGATGTTTCTGACAATGATTATGTTACAGATAGATTTTATGATGTCTTGCTTGCCGGATCAGTTCCTATTTATTTAGGTGCCCCCAATATTGAGGATTTTGCACCGGGAGACAACTGTTTTGTGGATGTACGTCAATTTGAAGACCCAAAATCATTGGCTGATTTTATCAAAAAGTGTTATGAGGACGAACAATTGTATGCAAGATTCTTCGAATGGAAGAATCTGCCTTTACGACAATCTTTCCTCAGTAAAATTAAAGAGCAGAAAGAACATCCTTTAGTTCGGTTATGCCGAAAAGTAGATGAAAATAATAAAAACATTTAATAAACATAATTATGAAATCTTTTTTTCACGAAAGTATTTGCTTAAGACTGAAAGATCTAAATCTAGCTGATTATCAAAAAGGTGAGTTGTTTTATTTTTGTTACTATGATTGCGGATTTGAGAACAAAATTGTAGTAGAGCTTGGTTCTGATTTGGAATTAAAAACAGCTATCGGAATTAGAAAGCTAGGTGCTAAAAAAGTATTGTGCTTTAACCCTGATTTTCCTGATGATCTTACGAGCAAGGATACGCGTATTGTAGTATCCAAAAACGATGGAGCAGATACGGGATTGCCAAGCAATTCGGTCGATGTAGTGTTTGGATTCGCTTTATTGGAACATGTTCAGGAACCTCGAAAAATAGTCGAAGAAATTAAAAGAATTTTAAAACCTCAAGGCATTGCTTATTTGGAAGGCTGTCCTATATGGTCTGGACCAGTAGGGCATCATGTTTGGCATCAATTTCCTGATAAATTCTATAAATTTTCAGATGAGACTAACCCTTTTTCCATGTGGGAACATTTGTATTATGACACAGAAGAACAAATAGAAACTGCATTGAGAAACAAGGGAATACCGGAAATTCATTCAAAAAGTATTGCTGATTTTATTATAAATTCCACCTTTATATCAAGAAAAAAAGCATCCGACATTATTCGGGAAGTATCTTCCGTTAAAGGTTTAGAAATAAACATCCGCACAAGTTCAATGGAAAATCATATAGTACCTGAGGATTTATTGGATAAATATTCAATGGAGGATCTCAACACTTACAAAATGAGAATTAGAATTAGGAAATGGTGAATCAAAAAGAAATATATAAATAAGACAATGGATATAAATAGTAATACTAATATATCAGTAATTATTCCAATTTACAACACAGAAGATTATATACATAGATGCATTAATTCTGTAATTCATCAAGTTGGGCTGAGTTTTGAAATTATCTTGATAGATGATGGTTCAACAGATCGTTCTGGAGTCGTTGCCGATCAATATGTTCAAAATGACAGTCGAGTCAAAGTTATTCATCAAAAAAACGGTGGAGTATCTGCTGCTCGTAATGCTGGACTAGATATAGCTCAGGGAGAATATATTGCTTTTGTGGATAGTGATGATTGGATAAAAGAAAATTCACTTGGCCGTTTGTATCAAGAAGCCATAAAGTTTCAGGCAGATGTTGTTATGGGTGAAATGGAATTTGGGCATACTGATGGAAGTATGAGTTATTATATGCCGGTACCAAAGGAAATGACATATATCTCATTTACTGGGAAGGAAGCATTTATTCAATTGATAAAAAGCGGCTCTTATAGACCTATGGTATGTAATTATATCTATCGAAGATTATTTTTAGAAGAAATACAAGCTAAGTTTATGACTGGCATAACAATTCACGAAGATGAATTATGGATGCCTGTTGTCCTTTGCCAAGCAGCAAAAACCATCATGGTTGATACTGAGTATTACTATTATAGACAACGGAAAGAATCAGCTGTTTATTCGACAGAAATAAAGAAACGTATAAATGATTATATTCTTGTTACTAATCTCCTGTTTGAATTCATTAATTGTTATGACAATGCTAAAAGTGATACAGAGTTAAAAGACTGGATGTATGTGAATATTTTAAATCGTTTACAGTATGCATTTTCTTTTCTTCCTAGAATTAATGATTCATCTTATATTGTGCCTGCTCATCAATTAGATCGATATTCGGAAGAATGCCCAGAGATGATACCAGAACCTCAGAAAATCTGCAATTATTATTTCCACAGAGCCAAAAAATCGTTAAATGCATATATTGATTGGCGAACATCTGAATGGGTGTCCTCAATAAAATATGAATGGACATCCGGTAAGAAAATGATGCTAATATTCAACACTCAATCAGCCTTGGACTTATCTTTAAAAATTAAGGATGTTCCAAATAATTGGGTCATCACTACCGACCGTCGATTCCTTCAAGAGGCAGATGTGGTTGTGTTCCATATCCCCTATCTGTTACAAGAGTTAGAGAATGATATAGTCAAATCCGAAGAACAAATCTGGGTTGGTTGGTACATGGAAGCAGAAAAGAAATATCCTGAGCTAAAAAATACGGAATTCACTGATCTGTTCGATATATGGATGAGCTATAAGACAGATGCAAACTTGATTTATCCATTTTACAAGTACGGCCATATTGATTTTTTCACACGACAATTAACAAAGAGGCCTCAACTAGATAAAACATTAATAATTTCATCAAATAACATAACCGAAACAAAAGGACAAAAGTACATAATAGAATTAATGAAATATATAGAATTTGATTTTTTTTATGGTAATCAGGATTCAATATGGAAGATAGAATTAAATGACTACCAGGGTAAACAGAATTGTTGTCAGAACTATAAATTTGTTATAGCATTTGAAGATGTTTCTGATATTGATTATGTTACAGATCGATTTTATGATGTGTTGCTCGCCGGATCAGTTCCTGTTTATTTAGGTGCCCCCAATATTGAGGATTTTGCACCGGGAGACAACTGTTTTGTGGATGTACGTCAATTTGAAGATCCGAAGTTATTGGCTGATTTTATCAAAAAATGTTATGAGGATGAACAATTGTATGCTAGATTCTTCGAATGGAGGTATCAACCTTTACGACAATCGTTCCTCAGTAAAGTTGAAAAGCAGAAAGAACATCCTTTAGTTCGGTTATGTCGGAAAGTAGATGAAAACAATATTAATATTCAATAGATGTAATCATATATTTTTATTTCTTCAGAATACTCTTAAGCAGCCCATTTTTGGTCGATTGCTTTTTCGATTTGATTTTGATAACTAATCTTCTGATAACAGGCTGTTTTCTGACCATTTTTCGTGTTATTAAAACCATTTAATGCTCCTTTAGCTATTTTTGCAATATCTTTTTATGTTGAAGGCTATGGCAAAGAAGGCAAAGTCCATGGTGACTTTGTCGAGTCCGAAGTGGCGGAATCGACGATATGCCATATTGTATTTCATTTGTCCGAAAACGGCTTCTGGTTCTATAGGTCGTTTGGAACGATGTCCAAGCCCTCTTCTGAGATTAGCTTCTCACGAGCTTTGCGTTTATATTCCACGAGTCTGTGGTTAACTTTGATAGAGCGATTTCCCTTAGCCTTGAAGCATCCTGTCCGAAGTGGGCATCCTTCGCATCGTCCTGCCCTGTAGCGATGTGATTCGGTAACATATCCGCTAGCAGTCTTTCCATGAGTCTTACCTACAAAAGTCATATGCTGGCCCATGGGGCAAACATAGTAATCATCTTTAGCATTGTAATATAAGTTATCCACTCCAAAAGGATTATTCTTAAACGAACGCTTCTGCTCTTTGTGGAACCAGTTGTATTTAACAAAAGCCTGAATTTCATATTCTTCCATGAAGCGATAATTCTCTTCCGATCCATAACCGGAGTCGGCAACCGCTGTACGGGGAAGTCGATTGTAACGTTCGCAAAACGAGCTAAAGAAAGGCATAAGGGTTAGTGTGTCTGTAGGATTGGGGAACAGGGAAAAGTCGGTGATGAATTTGTTTTCTGTTCCTATTTGTAAATTGTAGCTGGGTTTGGTCTGACCGTTGTTCATCGCATCCTCTTTCATGCGCATAAAGGTGGCTGAAGGATCACTTTTGGAATAAAAATTACGATCCCCGAGTGTTTGCAGATGCTGTTCATATTCGGCAATCTTATCGCCGTGCTTCTCTAATTCTTTTATCTCTTTCTCCCTTACCTGCCGGGCTTTCTTTTCTTCTCTGGCCCTGGCTACGGGTTGCTCCCCCAGCGCTTCCTTCAACTCCCAGGCAAGATCGGAAGTAAACTCTAGGGATTCATTCTCAGTAGCTTTATCCTGGGCGATCGTATCATCAATCTGTTCAAGCAGGATTCTTATTTTATCGAGAAGTTTGTTTCGGTTCTTCTCCACGCTTTTGCGCCAGACAAAGGTATATTTGTTGGCTTTGGATTCAATCTTTGTCCCATCAATGTATTCTACATCCAGACTGGACTTGCCAAGCAAAACAGAACATAAAGTTAAGCTACACTTAATAAATCAACATTTTGACTCTTTATCACCTCCCAGAGTTCTAGAATATTGAAATTATAGAGTGCCTAATGCTTTCTTTCGGTTATACAAAATCTCAATGGATTCAAATAGTCCAGTTCTCATTTGTTGTTTTAAAATCAATTTATTGCCATAGATCATCCGAACCTTTAAGGTTCTAAATAAGCTTTCCGCAGGGCATTGTCCCAACAATTACCTTTTCGGTTCATGCCTCGATAGAGACCAACGACGAGCCTTTATATTTCTTGATTAATATTCCAGTTCATGAGGACTGGGAGGCATTGTCTAGCTCAAAGATGGTACTGAGAACGACACCAAACGACAGAGTAACGACAGAGTAGCGACAGAGTAAGTCAAATATTGAAATTCAGTGAAATGCCAAAGACACGCCGTCACTTCCGCAAGAAAAAGACTCTATGAGAAAATATATGGGATTTCTGAGTTTTAGTCCGAATAGAATTAATTCTATATCCATAATGATAAGGAGAACTTTTCCGGTTTTCCTCAAAAAAGCATTTATTTTCCAATAAAATACATACATTTGCACTGATGTTACAGTATTTTTAAGAACACACAAAAATATATTTAAGGCTATGAGCA
>RRZU010092293.1_pt1 | contig 14120 bp, 16 predicted proteins | sample 2165561 | NCBI WGS metagenome assembly RRZU01 (sample SAMN10456909, study PRJNA506462) | wastewater metagenome | isolation source: wastewater sludge | place: USA: Moscow, Idaho
GGAGCGCCCCGTCCCGGAGTGAATCCGGCAATATTAAGAGTCGACCAATTTGTTTCGCCGGCTACACCACGCTCATTCCCCATCCAACGGCAACCCGGGCCCACATCACTGAATATAATAGCATGCGGTTGATTCCGATACACTGTTTTATGAAACATATCCCAATCATAAACCTGTTTCTTTCCTTCATGTCCTTCGCCGCCGTTAGCACCATCGAACCATTGTTCGAAAACTTCTCCATATCCTGATAAAACTTCATCCAACGTATTCGAGAATACTTCATTATACTGAGGTGTTCCATAATCAGGATGATTCTGATCCCACGGAGACAGATAGACTCCAAATTTCAGATCATATTCGCGGCAGGCATCGGATAGTTCTTTCAGAATATCTCCTTTCCCATCTTTCCATAGACTTTCACGAACTGTATGAGTACTGTATTTGCTAGGCCACAAGCAAAATCCATCGTGATGCTTGGCTGTAATAATAATACCTTTCATGCCGGCAGCCTTCGCTGTCGCTGCCCATTGACGACAATCGACATCGGAAGGGTTAAATACCTTCGGATTTTCTTTTCCGTTACCCCACTCTACATTGGTAAATGTATTGGGTCCAAAATGAACAAACATATAATATTCCATCTGTTGCCACGCTACCTGATCCTTACTAGGTAGAACACCATATGATTTTAACGGATTATTCTGCGCAACAGAAAATAAAGAACTTACTAAGAATAGTAATAAAATGAACTTTAAATTTGCTTTCATGTGTGTTTCGTATTAAAAACGGTTCTAAGATAGACATTTTATCGGTTTTATCAAAACAATAAACGCCGCATGGTTACCCACACAGCGTTTAAATTATTTATCTTAACCGAAGATTATCCTATAGATACAAGGATAACACCTTCTAGTACAGAATCACCTTTATTTACACAAACTTCTGTGATTTTACCATCCTGAGGAGCTTGTATAGCGTTTTCCATTTTCATGGCCTCAAGCATCACTACAGTCTGTCCTTTTTTCACTTCGTCACCTACATTCACCAATACATCAATGACTATACCGGGAAGTGGTGATTTCACACTACCTGCACCGCCACCACCTGCCGGTTTAGTAGCCGGAGCTGTTGCTCTAGGTGCAGAAGCCGGAGTTGCAGCTGCCGGAGATTTCACTGTTGGACGGGAAACAAGAGTCACTTCCTCATTGTTCACCAACTCTACCTTGTAGTTAGCCCCATTAACGGCAACTTCAGCAAGAGATTCATCCATTTTATTAACGGCAACCACATATTCTTGACCGTTGATTCTATATATGAATTGTTTCATAATAATTTTTCAAATTTTATTTTCTTATTGGCATCTGAAGCATAACATTCCTTTTGTCGGCCCAAGGCAAATAATCTTTCGATACATGTTTTATAGTCAAAACATTGCTCTCCACATCATGTTTATCCTGCATATCATATATGGCCATCGCAATAGCAGCTAATACTTCTGTCGGTATATTTTGATCACTCATATTTTTAAATTTTAGAGGGATTACAGAGGCAAGTTATCGTGCTTTTTAGCAGGATTGATTTGCTTCTTAGTTCTCAATTGTTCCAAGGCACGGATTACACGGAAACGGGTATTGCGTGGCTCGATCACATCATCAATATATCCATAGCGGGCAGCATTGAAAGGATTACAGAACAACTTATTGTATTCTTCTTTCTTAGCAGCAAGAGCCTCAGCAGGATTCGCTGAATCTTTAATTTCTTTTGCATAAAGAACTTCGGCAGCACCATCAGCACCCATAACTGCAATTTCGGCTGTTGGCCATGCATAGTTGATATCTCCGCGAAGTTGTTTACAGCTCATCACGATGTGAGAACCTCCGTAAGATTTACGAAGAGTCACAGTCACTTTAGGCACTGTAGCTTCTCCATAAGCATAAAGAAGTTTTGCTCCGTGAGTAATTACGCCACCATATTCCTGACCTGTACCTGGAAGGAATCCGGGAACGTCAACCAATGTCACCAACGGAATGTTGAATGCATCGCAGAAACGGACGAAACGTGCAGCCTTACGTGAAGCATTGATATCAAGTACTCCAGCAAGATATTTAGGCTGATTTGCAACCACACCAACAGACTGGCCGTTCATGCGAGCAAATCCTACTATAATATTCTTAGCATAGTTGCCATGTACTTCAAGGAATTCTCCATTGTCGACAACAGCACCTATTACTTCGAACATATCGTATGGTTTATTCGGATTGTCAGGAATTATTTCGTTCAACGAATTTTCCATTCTGGCAACCGGGTCTGTACACTCCTTGCGAGGTGCTTCTTCCATGTTGTTTTGAGGAAGGAAACCATATAGTTGACGAATAAGAGACAAACCGTCATCTTCATTTGAAACTGAAAAATGAGCTACACCTGATTTGGTAGTATGAACGCTGGCTCCTCCAAGTTCTTCTTGTGTAACATCTTCTCCTGTTACAGTTTTCACAACTTTAGGACCTGTAAGGAACATATAAGAAGTACCTTCCGTCATCAAAGTAAAGTCGGTCAGAGCAGGCGAATAAACAGCACCACCGGCACATGGACCAAATATACCTGAAATCTGAGGTATAACACCTGAAGCAAGAATATTACGCTGGAAAATTTCAGCATAACCGGCCAAAGCATTTACACCTTCCTGAATACGTGCACCCCCTGAATCGTTAATACCGATTACCGGAGCACCTACTTTCATAGCCATATCCATCACTTTACATATTTTCAATGCCATAGTTTCGGATAACGACCCTCCAATTACAGTAAAGTCCTGTGCAAACACGTAAACCAGACGACCTTCGATAGTTCCACAACCCGTAACAACACCATCACCCAGGAATTTTTGTTTATCCATTCCGAAGTTTGTACTACGGTGCTCAACGAACATATCGAACTCCTCGAAACTACCTTCGTCAAGAAGGATAGCAATGCGTTCGCGTGCAGTGTATTTGCCCTTTTCATGCTGAGCTTCTATTCTTTTTTCACCTCCACCAAGACGTGCTTTGGCCCGAAGTTCTATCAGCTCTTTTACTTTTTCAAGTTGGCTCATGTTTTTATATTTAAAATTCTAATTAAAATTTAAGTCTTTACATAAAAATGACTCTGCTACGTGATGTATACAAAGTCATCTCCTTTATTTTTTAGGAGTTTCACAGAATTCGGTAAGAACACTACCTGTAGATTTCGGATGCAAGAATGCTATGTCAAGACCTTCTGCTCCGCGACGAGGTGCTTTATCGATCAATTGTACGCCTTTTGCTTCGACTTCAGCCAATGCATTTGCAACACCATCCTGAACACACCATGCGATGTGATGGATACCTTCTCCTCTTTTTTCGATAAATTTAGCAATTGTGCTGTCAGGACTTGTAGGCTCAAGAAGCTCTATTTTAGTTTGTCCTACTTTAAAAAATGCAGTCTTCACTTTTTGGTCTTCTACAACCTCAATGCTATAGCATTTAAGGCCTAATACGCCTTCATAGTAAGGAAGCTGTTCTTCAATGCTTTTTACAGCAATACCCAAATGTTCAATGTGTGAAATATCCATGATTTTATCTGAATAAAAAGTTATTATTTAGTTCGGCGCAAAGGTACTACTAAATAATAAAACAACGAAATTAATAAGGTAAAAAAACCTCAAAGACACACATGGTATCAAATAGTTCGCAGGAACATGGAATAAGTTTCTAAATGATCGTTTTCACTACAGAAAACATCCAATACACGTATTATTTCAAAAAGACAGGATTCTATCCCCTCTATTGTTAATTTAAAGTTAAGACTGCAATATACGTGAACAATTGACAGCATTTAATCCTTTATTATATGTATAGTATTGTTGTCCCATCTTTTAAAAAATAAGTTATCATGAAAATAAAAGATGCTTTAAAATTAGAAGTAGGGGATATCCTGTATCGGGTTGATCCCCGAAAATTATCTATTAAGATATTTACGATCAGTAGCCCTGATGAAGTATATAATTTCACGGCTACTACTCATGAAAATTTTTCTATCGAATGCGAAAAGAAACGATTTCACCTGCCTACAACAGGTAAAATTTCTTTCCCGTTTGAGTTTAAAGGGCTACTATATTTTCTCTACGAAGACGACGCCAACAATTATATTAAAACTCAAATTGGACAGTAAGTGTATAAAGCAGGAAAAGCACCTCAAAAAATCAAGGTGCTTTTCTTATTCATATTTTGTCTACCTAAAGAATTCTCTTACTCTAATCTTGATACCTTTCCGGATCCGGATATCGACTGATCTATCTGAGGATTACCTTTATACTTCACGCTTCCGCTTCCTGAAATATCGACATTAAGATATTTTTGAGCTGTAACAAAGAAATCTCCGCTACCTGAAACTGAACATGAAACTGTATCAGCCACAAGATCTGTAGCTACCACCTTTCCGCTTCCGGAAATATTGCTATCAACGCTCGACGCTTTTCCTACCACATAAAAGTCGCCCGATCCTGAAACTTTTGTCCGCAATGTCCCACAAATAAGATTTTCAGCTGTAATATCACCACTACCGGATATATATATATCCAAAATAGAAGTCTCCAGCTTTCCTTTCAATGTAGCTTTGATAGAGCCACTCACTCCTAAATACTCCAAAGTGGAAGAATTGGTGTATATATTAAATTTTGTCGGACTTATATTCTCGGTGCTACCAATATACAAAGTCCCCTCTTTCACCTCTACTTTCAGCAATGGGTATATATTGTCATCGGTTTCTATACGAAGATATGGTGATCCCGGCTTTTGTTCATAGACCAAGGTAGCACCGCCACCAAAATCAATCCCTTTAAAATCGGGGATATTCACATCATTCGTCACCATTGTCCCGCTACCTCTTACCGAGTTGAATGAACAAGAATTTAAAACCAAAGCTATTAAAGCAATACTGATTGTGTATAAAACTGATTTCATTTCTAAATTTTTGATTACCACTTTATAGATATGACGCACAATACCCCTATTTAGTTACAATTATTTTTAAAATAATTTACTTTTAACAAAAAATACTACCAACAACAGCCATCCCAAAATAAGAAATAGTCCGCCGAGAGGTGTTATCGACCCCAAAAATTTCAGGTTTACATTCCAATATTCAGCAAATGTCAGGAGATAGATACTGAAAGAAAACAAAAACACACCTACCATTAAGCAAATAGCTGCCCATCGCTCCGTCGATGTTGAGAACGACAGAGCAAAGCCGATTACCAGCAACACAATTGCGTGATACATTTGGTATCGGACTCCCGTCTCGAAGCTAAGCAGTTTTTCCGCCGACAATATTTTCTTGAAGGCATGCGCACCGAATGCTCCGAGTACAACCGACAGCATGCCGTATATGCCTGCAACAATAAGGACAAATTGCTTCATCGTTTATTTTTTTCTTTTCGAAAGCGGTATATATTCTTTGATATCCCCTGCATTCTTATATGCCGGACGAATAATCCGTTTTTGTTTGAAATTCAGTTCCTCTATACGGTGTGCACACCATCCGACTATACGAGCCATAGCAAACAAAGGAGTATAGATCTCCTGCGGCAAACCAATCATATCATAAACAAATCCAGAATAGAAATCGACATTGGCACAAACCTGTTTCTTCACGTTTTTGCCTTTCAATTCCATAAAATTGTAGATAGCACGCTCTTCCAGCAAGCTCATAAAATTGAATTCATCTTCACGTCCTTTTTCTATAGCCAAGTCACGAGCCATTTCTTTCAGCAGGACTGTACGGGGATCGGATATTGTATAAATAGCATGCCCTATACCGTAAAACAAACCTGTTTTATCATAGGCTTTCTTATTCAGAATTTTCAACACATAAGCGTCTACCTCTTCTACATTTGTCCAGTCTTTTACGTTCTTCTTAATATGCCTCAACATATCGCCTACCTTCAGGTTAGCTCCTCCATGCAAAGGGCCTTTCAGTGAACCGATACCTGCCGCGATAGCGGAATACGTATCTGTACCTGCCGAACTTGTCACACGAACCGTAAATGTAGAATTGTTACCGCCACCATGATCGGCATGAACCATCATCGCCAAATCGAGTATCTTCACATCCAATGGCGTATAATTGTGTCCTTTCATCATATACAGGAAGTTTTCGGCTAGGGAAACATCCGGCATTGGATGACGAATATGCAATGACTGTCCTTTGTTGTGCCTCAAAGCATTGTGAGCGTAGGCAACAATAGTAGGAAATGTGGCAACCAAGTTGAGTGATTGTTTTATGAGGTTTTCGGGAGATATATCGTCCGGACTCTCATCGAAAGTATAGAGTTCGAGGACGCAACGCGACAAGTAGTTCATAATGTCGTTTCCTACAAGGTCAAGGATATGCATCACTATCTTTGGATTCAGGTCCATTGTTTTACTCAACAGGCTCGTAAAGTCGGCCAGCTCCTTCTTGTTCGGGAGATTACCCGAGAGAATGAGATAAACGACTTCTTCAAATCCCAAACGATCCTCTTTCTGAGCACCTTTCACGACATCCTCAAGACTGATTCTCCGATACATCAGCTTTCCGGGAATAGGATATGTATTGCCTTCAGCATCACGATCGTAGCCGACAACGTCGCCCACTTTAGTCAGCCCCACTATTACTCCTGTGTGATCTTCATTACGCAATCCCCGTTTTACACTAAATTTCTTAAACAGGTCATCGTCTATATTACATGTACTACTTATCGTATCAGATATCTGCTTTACTATTTCATTGTCTTTAAATCTTTCCATAGTATATATTTCTAGTTATTTTTCTTTCATATAATTCAGGGCACTTCCTGCTTTAAACCACTCTATCTGCGTCTCATTATATGTATGAGCCACTTCGAATGAATCTTTCGTCCCATCTTTATGTGATAGTTCTACGATCAGATTTTTTCCGGGTTTGAAATCGGTTAAGCCGATAATGCTAATTTTATCGTTTTCTCTCACTTTATTATAGTCATCTTTGTTTATAAATGTGAGAGCCAGCATCCCTTGTTTTTTAAGGTTCGTCTCGTGAATACGGGCAAACGATTTGACTAAAATAGCTTTTACATTTAAGAAACGAGGCTCCATAGCGGCATGCTCACGGGAAGAACCTTCTCCGTAATTTTCTTCCGCTACGACAACCGATCCTAAACCTTCCGCTTTGAATTTTCTTGCTAGTTTGGGTACAGCAATATATTCTCCCGTTTGGGCATCCAGCACAGCATTTGTTTTATCATTAAAAGCATTGACAGCCCCTATCAGCATATTATCCGAAATATTATCCAAATGTCCGCGGAAACGCAACCATGGCCCTGCCATCGATATATGGTCGGTGGTACATTTTCCTTTTACTTTTATCAACAAAGGCTGCTCTATTATATCTTTACCATTCCACACGGGGAAAGGATGCAATTCTTGCAAACGCTGAGAATCAGGAGCTATTTTTATAACTATCTGCGAACTATCTTCGGCAGGAGCTAAATACCCTGAATCTTCCATCGCGTAACCTTTTGGGGGTAATTCATATCCCTGAGGTTCCTGCAACATGACTTTCTCTCCATTTTCATTTATTAAAGCATCCGTCATCGGATTAAAGCACAAGTCTCCGGCAATGCTTAACGCAGCAACAATCTCGGGAGAGGTCACAAAGGCGTGAGTATTCGGGTTACCATCGTTCCGTTTTGCAAAATTTCGGTTGAAAGATGTTACAATAGAATTCGGGCGTTCAGGATTCTCCGATTCCCTTTTCCATTGCCCGATACAAGGGCCGCAAGCATTAGCCATAATGGTAGCACCCACCTCTTCGAAAGCTGGTAATATGCCATCCCGTTCTGCTGTGTAACGAACTTGTTCCGACCCGGGATTGATAATAAACTGGGATTTGACTTTTATATTTTTGCTCTTGGCATCTTTCACGATAGACACTGCCCGTGAAAGATCTTCGTAGGATGAGTTCGTACACGAACCAATCAGCCCGACCTCCATCGTCTGCGGATATCCTTTTTCTTTTACCACTTTGGCAAATTCAGATATAGGATGCGCAGCGTCCGGTGTAAATGGTCCGTTCACATAGGGCTCAAGAGCAGATAAATTTATTTCGATTACTTCATCAAAGTATTTATTCGGTTCGTTTATCACCTCTGCATCAGGGGTAAGACAATCGGCTAATCGATCTGCCAGTTCAGCAATTTCTGCTCTACCTGTAGCCTTCAGATAATCGGATGTCTTTTTATCATACGGAAAAATTGAAGTTGTTGCACCCACCTCTGCTCCCATGTTGCAGATAGTCCCTTTTCCTGTGGCAGATAACGATGCCGTTCCTTCTCCGAAATATTCGATAATAGCATTCGTTCCACCTTTTACGGTAAGTATGCCTGCCAATTTAAGAATTACATCTTTGGGTGATGCCCAACCCGACAGTTTACCTGTTAGTTTTACACCAATAAGTTTCGGCATTTTCAGCTCCCACGGCATACCTGCCATCACGTCTACTGCATCTGCACCACCCACTCCGATAGCGATCATACCTAATCCTCCGGCATTTGGTGTGTGCGAGTCAGTACCTATCATCATTCCTCCGGGAAAAGCATAATTTTCGAGTACAACTTGATGAATAATTCCCGCACCTGGCTTCCAGAAACCAATTCCAAACTTATCAGACACTGCACTAAGGAAATCATAAACTTCTTTATTGGTTATTTCCGCAGTATTCAAATCTTCTTTAGCCGATTTGAAAGCCTGAATGAGATGGTCGCAATGTACCGTAGACGGTACCGCTACTTTCGTCCGTCCCGAATTCATTAGTTGCAACAACGCCATTTGGGCTGTAGCATCCTGCATAGCAACTCTATCTGGTGAAAAGTTTACATAATCTTTGACACGGACATAGTCTTTAACGGGCTCTGCTATAGATAAGTGGGCATAAAGTATTTTTTCGCTCAAGGTCAGGGGTCTTTTCAAGACATCTCCGGTCTCTTTAACTTTTGAAGGATAAGACTCATAGAACTTACGAATCATCTCTATATCAAAAATCTGGATTTCTGTCATAGCTTTCTATTTAATTTATTTTTTTGTTTTTTATTACCAGTATTATTAGGGTATAAAAGCAAATATAATAAAAATTCATTCAGTTGAACCGTAATGTCTAACAATTTAATTTATATACTGTTCAATAATATTTATATCAAGTACCTGAAGAAACAGAACTAAAATAAAGAATCATTAAACCTCCATCTTTTAAAAATGTCTAAGAATTCGGAGAGAAGGCTTCTTTTTAAAGGTTTTTCTTATTTTTGTAAGCTAAATAGGTTTTAACATGAAATATACCCTCATTATACTACTGATATTATCCGGTTCTTTTATCAGCATCAGTGCTCAAACATCGGCAGAGAAGCTGATAAGGCAAGGAGTCAGCCTTCATGATAAAGGACAGTATAAAGAGGCTATAGAATTTTACGAGAAAGCATTGACTGAAAATCCAAGCTCTATGTCTGCCGTCTACGAGATGTCGCTTTCCTATCTCCAATTAAAAGATTACAGCAAAGCACTGAATCTGAGTTCAAGAGTAATAACCGCAGGCTTTCAGCCTCTGCTGATGGATGCTTATATAGTAAAAGGAACAGCTTTGGCTAACATGGACAAAATGGATGATGCCATTAAAACGCTGAATGAAGCGGTAGTACGATGTGGAAATGAATACCTGCTCCACTTCAATTTAGGGCTATGCTATTTCAATAATAAAAACAACCCGATGGCTATATCGCATCTGCGCAAGGCCATCGAGATAGATGCCACGCATTCCAGCGCATTCCTTTTATATGGTTATGCATTGAATGACATGGGACGATGGCTTCAGAGTTTCTACGCTTTCCATTTTTTCCTGCTATTGGAACCAAACACCGAACGCTCCAAAGATGCATTCAGCGAAATGATGGATATTCTGAATGCTAAATTAGAAACAGGATCGGAAAATTTATTAATGGAAGAAGGAGTCGATCGTCAGGCTATTTATAACGAAATACAGAAAATAAAAGCAAAATATGGGGATAAAGATCAGTATAACTTCTTTGTAGAAGCTTCCAAACTGATGTTTTTCTCTTTAGCTCAATTGCAAAATGATACGCAGAGCGGACTGCTTTGGTATTTTTTTGTGCCTACTTACGAAGAAATATTAGGTTCGGGACACTTCGACACATATTGCAGATATGTCAGCGTATCCTATTTTCCGGAATCACTTTCATGGTGGGATAAAAATAAAACTCAAGTAGACAACTTCATTGAGTGGTTCGAACATGGGCAAAGCCAGATGGAAGAAGATGAAGAAGAGATAGAAGAAAATTCAGATTTATAGAAAATACGACGTATAGATATAATGTCACAAGAGACCGAGAGCAATCTTATAAAAAGGGTGCAGAATCCTGAAACTCAGCAATCTGCTTTTTCTGAGCTGGTAAAAGAATACAGCGAGCCTCTATATTGGCAAATACGGAAAATCGTATTGAACCATGACGATGCCAATGATGTTCTTCAGAACACTTTTATCAAAGTATGGACCAGTATAGATAATTTCAGAGGAGATTCGAAACTGTCGACATGGCTATACAGAATTGCGATAAATGAAGCTATCACATTTCTGAATAAACAGCGGGCGCAAAACAACGTCTCGGTAGATGACGCTGATTCTTTTTTATTATCGAAACTCGAAGGAGATGAATATTTTGACGGAGATGAGGCTCAGTTAAGATTGCAGAAAGCAATACTTACATTGCCCGAAAAACAACGAATTGTATTTAATCTGAAATACTTCGATGAAATGAAATACGAGGAAATGTCTGAAATCCTGAACACCTCTGTCGGCGCGCTAAAAGCATCATATCATCATGCAGTAAAAAAAATTGAAGATTTTTTATCTGCGGAACATTAAACCTTTTGAACTAATTATAGTCTATATATTACGAGATGGAGTTTTTAAGTATAAGTACAAGTAATCATGTTGGATAATTTTGATAAAACAAAGAATCCGTTTAAAGTTCCCGAAAACTATTTCGAGAATTTTAATCGTGAAATAATGGAAAATCTTCCGCCCAAAGAAAATAAAGCTAAGATAATTCCATTGTGGAAGAAGGTATTGCCTTGGACAGCTGCTGCTGCAATATTCTGTGGAGTACTCTTTACTACCGGTGTTTTGGAAAAAAGCAGCAAGGCTGACTCTGCCAATACGAATGTGAACATATCTTCGAATCTTTCATCTTCTCTCGAAGATGACTATTTCCTTTTTTTAGAGGACGAAGTTGTAAAGTCACAGTACGATGAAATGGTATATAGTTATTAAAACATCTTTAATTAATTTGTCGGTCGGATAGAATCGCTAAAAGGATCGTTTGTATAGCCAAACGGAAATCCAAAAATTGACTTCGGATCGATATGATTATGCCGGGTCATAAAAACGTAAAGAACCGAGAAATAATAAGTAATCGTAAATCAACATACAGATATTTTAAACAAGCATATGAAAGCAAAAAGTATTTTAGTCTTATTTTTAGTGTTTTGCTTCTCATTTTCCATAAATGCGCAGGATGAAGGCAGAAGAGGCTTCGATATAGAAGCTGTAAAAAAGGAAAAAGCGGAATTTCTCAAAAAGGAATTAAATCTGACCGATGCCGAAGCTAATGCATTTCTTCCTTTGGAAGCGGAGTTTACACAAAAGAAATTTGCAGTAAACAGAGAAGCAAGAAGAGAAACCAGAGAGTTGAAGCGGAAGGAGAATAAAACCGATGCCGACTATAAAAGGATCACTCAACTAAACTTAGAATCGGAACAAAGGTCAACCCAATTACAGGTTGAATATTATAAAAAATTCAGCCAGGTACTTTCTGCCGAAAAAGTGGAACGGTATAGAGTCGCTGACCAGAAGTTTAACGAAAAACTTGTAGAAACTCATCAACAACGCAGAAGAGACCGCAGGTAAATTATTTAGCAAAAAGTTTGTTTTATTGCAAATAATGCATACTTTTGTTTCATAAAACAATTTTATATGAACAACAAAGCGCATCATCATCATTTTTTATTACTACCAAAAGGTAAGTAACATATATTGATGTGATGTCTGCAAAATATATAGTAAGAGCTTACCTGAATGGTAGGCTCTTATTTTTTTATATTAAAATAAAACGTATACAATGGTATTAAGAATTGCAGTACAATCGAAAGGCCGGTTATTTGAAGAAACAATGGAACTGCTTCAGGAGGCAGGCATAAAGTTGAACAATATTAAACGGACATTGCTTATTCCGGCAAAGGACTTCCCTGTAGAAATACTCTTTCTGCGCGATGACGATATTCCACAGGCTGTTGCAACGGGCGTAGCCGATATTGGAGTGGTCGGAGAAAATGAATTTGTAGAAAAAAACGAAAAAGCAGATATCGTCAAACGTCTTGGATTCAGCAAATGCCGACTATCACTGGCCATACCGAAAGATGAGAATTATCAGGATATAAAATGGTTCGAAGGAAAAAAGATAGCAACCTCCTACCCTTTCATCCTGAATGAATACCTGAGCAAACAAAATATAAATTCCGAAATACATATCATTTCGGGTTCGGTTGAAATATCTCCGAGTATCGGGTTATCCGATGCTATCTTTGATATTGTCAGTTCTGGCGGAACTCTTGTCAGCAATCGTCTGAAAGAAGTGGAGATTGTGATGCGCTCGGAAGCGTTGCTCATTGCTGCAAAGAACTTATCCCAAAAGAAAAAAGATATTTTAGATGAATTAATATTCCGGATCGAGGCCGTTCAAAATGCAGAAGGTAAAAAATACGTACTGTTGAACGCACCGGAAGACAAGTTAAACGAAATATTTGATATACTGCCCGGAATGCGTAGCCCCACGGTTACACCCTTGGCCACTCAAGGCTGGTGTTCGGTGCAATCGGTTGTGGAAGACAAGCGTTTTTGGGAAGTTATCAACAAACTGAAAGGATTGGGTGCCGAAGGAATACTTGTGCTGCCAATCGAAAAAATGATATTATGATACAGATTTTTGATGATGTTGTATTAAACCCACTGTCGGAAAAAGATATCTCCGACATATTCAACACTTTGAATAACGAACGGGAATACATGCGCGTGTGGCTGCCATTTGTAGATTACACAAACAAGATAGACGATACCAGAAGCTTCGTAACTTCGGCATTGCAAGCGGAAGACAAGCTTTTCACAATCTGTTATCAAGGCAAATTTGTAGGTTTGATAGGATTTAAAGATACCGACTCGGCCAACAAGAAAACAGAGATAGGATATTGGCTGTCGCAATATGCACAAGGAAAAGGCATTATGCTACATTCCGTATTGAAACTGATCGAATACGCATTCTGCGAAATGGATATGAACCGCATACAAATAAAAGTTGCGGTAAATAATCATCGGAGTAAACAAATACCCGAAAAGTTAGGCTTCCTGCTGGAAGGGGTGGAACGAGATGGAGAGTTGCTTGTGGATAATGTTTATACAGATATCAATGTATATAGTTTGTTGAAAAAAGAATTCAAAGACAAATCATGCAAATAATAAAATATCCAGAACGTTGGGAATGGGCAAAAATACTGGCTCGCCCTGTATTCGACACATCATCGCTTAACAATACAGTAAGTAGTGTATTGGATGACATCAGGAATAGAGGCGATCTAGCTGTACTGGAATACGAAGAAAAATTTGACAAAGTCAGGCTATCCTCGCTTGCTGTCAGTCAGGAAGAGATGGACGAAGCCGAAGCATTCGTCTCCGAAGATTTGAAAGCCGCTATCCTGCAAGCAAAAAAAAATATCGACACATTCCACCGAAGCCAGCTCTTTGAACCAAAGAAAATAGAAACAACTAAGGGTGTTACCTGCTGGCAAAAAGCTGTCGCGATAGAAAAAGTCGGTCTGTATATTCCGGGAGGAACAGCTCCTCTGTTCTCTACTGTGCTGATGCTGGCCATTCCCGCAAAAATAGCGGGATGCAAAGAGATCGTATTATGCTCTCCGCCTAACAAAGAGGGAAAAATACACCCTGCTATTCTTTATACGGCCAAAGAA
>RRZU011768751.1_pt1 | contig 14119 bp, 9 predicted proteins | sample 2165561 | NCBI WGS metagenome assembly RRZU01 (sample SAMN10456909, study PRJNA506462) | wastewater metagenome | isolation source: wastewater sludge | place: USA: Moscow, Idaho
AATAACACTGATAAAGATGATAATGGCGTGACGCTTGTTGGAAATGAGATCAGGGGTCTTGCCATCACATTATCCAGCCTGAATGAGAACGACGGATCATCCACCAAATCAAATACCAATAACACGTACGACTTTGGTATGCTGCCTGATTGCAACTGTATCAATACATCCGGCAATTTGCTGACGAATGGCAGCTTTGAAAGCGGCACCACCGGCTGGACGGCCAGCGGAGGTTCTGTTTCATCCGGCACCGGTTATGTGGCTTGCGGAACCAAGAATGGTTTCAATGCGGCATCGAAGGGTAAGCTTTCCACTGTTTACCAGGATGTAACCATTGCTGCGGGTACAACCGTTACCCTCAGCGGATATGCAGGCATACATACGGCAGGCTTATCCTGCAGTCCGAAGGTCAGCCTTGTATTCCGCAGCGCATCGGGTACCGTACTGGGCCAAACCGATGTGGCCGTAACCAGGGATGTGGATGCAACGAATGGTCAGCTTGCCCTGTACACGATCACGGCCAAAGCACCGACGGGAACCGCCAAAGTAAGGGTACAAACAACCACCACCTGCAATACCATGAAGATGGATGCCTTCTGCTTAAGGATAGCATCTGTTTCAGCAAGGGGTGGCGAATCAGACATACCATTTGCTTCGGATGTGAAGGATAACAACGAAACCGAAACAGCACTGCGCGCAGCGGTCAGTCCGAATCCGGCCATCAATTACTTCAACCTCGATATCCGGTCGGATGATCATGTAGCGCCGGTTACGGTTCGGGTGTTGAATTCCTTTGGAGCGGCTGTCTTCAACAAAAAGGCACAACCGAATACAACCATGCGGATCGATCTGCTGACCTGGAAATCAGGCGTCTATTTTGTGGAAGTGACACAGGGTGGAAAACGACGGGTCGAAAAACTGGTCAAAGCAATCAACTAAAACCGAAATCAGGGGGCTGTGATGAACAGCCTCCTTTTTTTAACCCGGGAAACTAAATTTCCTTTATATTAGATGAATATGTTTACTTCCTTACGGCGGAGCAAATTGGCCTACCGGTGCCTGCTTATCGGCATAAGCTGCATATTCTTCATGGTTTCCGCTCATGCCAATGAGGCAGACAGCCTGAAACGACTGCTGGCAAAAAACCCGGCTGATTCGGTGAAGGTCAACTTGCTCAATGCACTAAGCAAATCCTATTTCAACGACAACCCCGATACGGCCATCATCATTGCCACATCTTCCAAAGTACTGGCGGAGAAGATCGGCTTCCGGCCCGGATTGGCCCTTGCTCTCAAGAACATCGGTTATGTGTATTACATGAAGGGAACCTACAGCGATGCCGTCAAAAACTGGCAGCAGGCGCAGGAGGGTTACCAGGAGATCGGAGATAAGAAAGGCGTGGCCAATATGCTGAGTAACCAGGGCGCCGTATTTTTTAACCAGGGCGACGAAGCCAAATCGCTGGAACTGCACCTGCAGTCTCTGAGAATTTCCGAAGAGATCAAAGATACCCTGCGGATAGTGACCTCGCTCAACAACATCGGCAGTGTATATTCCAATAAAAAATCAACATGGGATCAATCGATCGAGTACTTCATGCGCGCCTATAAGCTGAGCAAGGTTTTAGGCGATCAGTACCTGATCGGAACGGCCACCGTGAACCTGGGAGAGATGTATTATAAAAAAGGCGACGATAATAATGCATTGTTATACCTCAACCAGTCGGTCAAGGCATTTGAAGGATCGGAGAACCTGCAGTATGCGCTGAATGATATCGGCAGGGTGTATAATCACCAGCAGCGATACGATGAGGCCATCAAGATGCACCTGAAAGCGTATGAGATCTCCAAAAACCTCGACATCAGGCTCGATATGGCCCAGTCATTGGTATGGCTGGCCCAGTCATATTTCATGAAAGGGGATATCAATGCAGCCATTCATGCATTCAATGAATCGCTCAATGTGGCCATTCCTATGAATGCACTGGATGAGATGAGGGAGGCTTATGACGGACTTACCAAATCCTACTCCAAAAAATCCGATTATAAGAACGCCTTCCGGTACCAGGAACTGTTGCTGGGCGTGAAAGACAGTATATACAATACGGCCACCGCCAAAAAACTGGGTGTGCTGCAGTTCACATTCGACCTGGAGAAAAAGCAATCGGAGATCGAATTGCTGAATAAAGACAAGTTGTTGCAGGAGCAGGAGATCAAGCGTCAGAAAACGGTACGCAACAGCTTTATGGGCGGTTTTGCGATCGTGCTCTTGTTTGCCATGGTATTTTTTGCACAGCGAAACAGGATCAGTAAAGAGAAAAAGCGTAGTGAAGAATTACTGCTGAACATCCTGCCGGAAGAAACAGCCGAAGAGCTGAAAGAAACCGGCACGGCAAAAACAAAGAGTTTTGAATCGGTTAGCGTATTATTCACTGACTTTAAGAATTTCACGAATGCCAGTGAAAAACTCACACCGGAGGAACTGGTGGCCGAGATCAATTATTGTTACAGCGAATTCGACCGGATCGTGGAGAAATACGGTATTGAAAAGATCAAGACCATCGGCGATTCATATATGTGCGCCGGGGGACTTCCGGTACCTAATCAAACCCATCCTGTAGACGTGGTTTCCGCCGGCCTTGACATGGTGGCTTTTATCGAGCGGAACAAGCAGGAACGTATGGCCAAGGGCCAACCGTATTTTGAACTGCGCCTCGGCATACATACGGGTCCGCTCGTTGCAGGTATCGTGGGCCTGAAAAAATTCGCCTATGATATCTGGGGTGATACCGTAAACACCGCCTCCCGTATGGAAAGCAGCGGGGAAGTGGGGAGGGTGAACATCAGCGGTTCCACGTATGAACTGGTTAAAGAACGTTTTCAGTGCACCTACCGCGGTAAGGTACAGGCCAAAAACAAAGGCGAGATCGATATGTATTTCGTAGAAGGTGTCCTGGCTAACACATAAGTACAAAAGCCCAGCAGCTCTATCATTACTCTTATCCTGACTGTTAAAATTTTGGCAGCCATCCTGAATAATCCTATATTTAAAAGAGCATTACTTACTTCCCATTAAGCCCTTTCCGGCCCTGATGCTGACCAGGCACCATTCCGCCCCTTCCTAGGTAATCTTTCCGTTCCGGAAACTGACCGCATTTAGTTCATCGCATGACATAGGTCATAAAAACAACTGTCTGGATTTTGAACATTTGTTATTGATAACCAATTCATTTTGAACATCCATCTAACAAAATCATACCACCATGTTTACAGAAACACAACACAGGGCACTCATCGACGAGTGCAAAGAATGGTATAATCAACTGGCCGATTATCGCCAAAAGATCAACAAATTAAAAGAAGAGCTTTATTTCTTCGCGCCTGGAAAATCAGATACGGAAGTGAAAAAGGGCATTGAGCATTTCCATAACCAGTTTCACATCCAGCTGATCAACATACATGATATCAAGCATGAGATCAGGCACCATATCCAGGAAGCGGAACAGCACCCGACTTTTGGGCACCGGATCCCGCACCACCATATTAAGGAAAACCTTGACCGCCTGATACACGACCTTGATCAACTGGAAGAAGAATTCCACGCATTCATCAGATCATAACCATATTACAAACTGCAGCCAGTCTATATCAGATTGGCTGTTTGTTTTTCAGCAATTAAAAATCACCGTCATGGCAACATATGATTCCAACCATGTAAAAAACATCGCCCTACTTGGGCATGCCGGATGTGGCAAGACCACCATCGCCGAGAGTATGCTGTTTGAAGCGGGCATCATCAAGCGCCAGGGTTCCATCGAAGGCCGCAATACGGTCAGCGATTATCATGAACTCGAAAACGAAAGGCAGAGTTCGGTTTTCGCATCCCTGATGCACACGCCCTGGAAGGGTTATAAGATCAATATCATAGACACACCCGGTTACGAAGATTTTGCCGGCGAAGTGATCAGTGCACTTCGAGTAGCCGACACCGGTGTGATCGTTCTCAACGCCGCGATGGGCGTGGAGGTGGGCACCGATGTCATTTGGGAATACACCGACAAATTCCGCACGCCAACCATCTTCCTGGTCAACCAGCTTGATCATGACGCGGCCAATTTCGACAATACCGTTCAGCAGGCGAAAGCACATTTTGGACCAAACGCCGTACTGGTGCAATATCCCCTGCAAACGGGAACTGACTTTAACAGCATCATCGATGTGCTGAATATGGTGATGTACCGGTATGCGGGCAATGGCGCCAAACCGGAAGAACTGCCGATACCCGAATCGGAAAAGGAGAAAGCAGCGCAATTGCACAAAGAGCTGGTGGAAACGATTGCGGCCAACGATGAGGGCCTGATGGAGAAATATTTCGAACTGGGAGAGTTGTCGGAAGATGACATGAAGAACGGCTTACATCTGTCTATGATCCGTCACGATATTTTCCCGATCTTCTGCGCTTCGGCAGCCAAAGATATCGGCATAGAAAGGGTCATGAGTTATATAGATAATGTTTGTCCGTCTGCCAATGAAATGCCGCCGCAAAAAACCAGGTCAGGGGCCGAACTGCCCTGCGATGCCGCCGGACCCGCCTGCATCTTTGTATTTAAAACGATCATTGAGCCGCATATCGGCGAGCTAAGCCTATTCAAGGTATATAGCGGAACCGTCAAAACGGGCATGGAGCTTGTGAATGAAAACACAGGGGTAACGGAGAAATTCAACCAGATGTTCCTGCTCGAAGGTCATAACCGCGTTCCAGTGAACGAACTGGCAGCGGGCGATATCGGGGCCACGATCAAGTTGCGGTCCACACATGTAAACAACACGCTCCATGAAAAAGGCAACCATATAGAGTTGGAGCCGATCGTATTCCCCAAACCCAATCTTACGATCGCCATCCGCACGGCTAATAAGGGCGATGAAGAAAAACTGGCACAGGCCCTGCATACGCTGAAAGAGGAAGATGCCACAGTGCATTTTGAAGTATCACCGGAACTTAAACAGACCCTGTTGCATTGCCAGGGAGAGCTGCACCTGCAGGTCATCCAGTGGAAGATCGAACACATACACAAACTGGATGTACTGTTTGAAAAACCAAAAATACCTTACAGGGAAACGATCAGGAAGCCTTCCGAATCCAGCTACCGTCATAAAAAACAAAGTGGTGGAGCCGGGCAGTTTGCCGAAGTATCCATACGTATTGAGCCCTGGTATGAAGGTATGCCGGCACCGCATGGTTTGTCTGTACGCGGGCACGAAGAGATCGACCTCGACTGGGGAGGTAAACTGGTATTCCTGAATTGTATTGTTGGCGGCGCCATTGATGCCAGGTTCCTTCCTTCGATCCTCAAAGGCGTGATGGAGAAAATGCAGAACGGCCCACTAACGGGAAGCTATGCACGCGATATCCGCGTTTCGGTATATGATGGAAAAATGCACCCGGTCGACAGCAATGATATTTCTTTCAAGATAGCCGGATTACAGGCATTCCGCCAGGCATTCAATGAGGCTGATCCGCAGTTGCTTGAACCGGTGTATGAAGTGGAGGTGTTTTGTCCCGATGATCAGGTGGGTGCGGTGATGTCGGACCTTCAGACGCGCATGGCGGTTGTGGAAGGAATGGAAGCTGACGGGCATTTTCAAAAAATCACCGCGAGGGTGCCACTTTCGCAAATGCACCAGTATTCTTCCACACTTCGCAGCCTAACCAAGGGCAGGGCCCGCTTTGGCATGCAGTTTCACTCATATGTGCCAGTGCCATTCGACATGCAGCGAAAACTGGCCGAGGCATACAGCAAGCATGAGGTTGGCAGCGAAATGATGGCCGTCTGACAACAAGCAGTGAACGGAAACAGATCATTCAAACGGCGACTAACCATCGCCGTTTTTTTTTGATGAGATACAAAGCGAAAATCCAATAATTTGCATGACTTTATACAAGTCAAATCGTAAAATAAACTTCTGATATGAAAATACTATTATTATTGGCAGGCCTGTTATTGACCAATACGGGTCGTGTTGCCCGCTTTAATGACGGAGACTTCACCTGTATCCTAAAAGCCGATAAAGAAGTGTATAAAGTCGGGGAAATACCCCAGCTTGAGGTTACGATTACCAATAACAGCAAAAGCGATGTTTATCTGATCGGCGCGCTGGATGGGTCAGATGTGAAATTGCGTTACCCCTATTGTTATTATACGATACAAAGGCCGGATAATGTATCCATGAGCTATGCCAGAACCAGGGATATCGCCACATTGAAACCTGAGGAATTCCGAAAAGTGAAACCAGGAAAGACATTCAACCCGTATGAGATGGGGGATGACTTCAATTTTATACCAGACAATGCCGCAACCGATGACCGAACCTTCAAAACCCCCGGCGTATATAAACTGACGTTTCATTATTCCAGCAATTCCAATAATATCTCCGAATTCATGGGCGATAAGCCGGTTGACAGAACCAAAGCGGATTCAATGAAAATCGAATCCATGTTCAGGCTGGTACCAAAGATCGAACTGATCAGCAATGAAATCCAGATCAGGTTTAAGAAGTAGCAGGCGGCTTTGGCCCGGCGCTAAGTTGTTTACACTATCCCTGATAGTTCCGTCATATTTCTGTGCAGCCAGTTCTGTGGCGGGTAATGGGCCTGCCTGTCGATCGTATGTATGGCATAGGCCTGTCTTGATTTTCCGCTTGTATTGGGCAGGGAGTAATGCGGCAGTAATCCGTGTAATACGATGCAGGTTCCTTTTTTCACTTCCAGCGGTATCATGCCATCCATGTCGTATGGAGCCGCGTCTAAAATATGGTTTTCCGTACCCCCGTCTTCTTTTCTCCTGAACCAGGTTCTCAGTGAGGTAAGATGGCCGCCCGGCTTGGCCCAGAGGCATCCATTTTCTTTGCTGGCGTCTTCCAGCGCAAACCAAAACCCGATGCAGGAATGCGGTTCCGTGTAGAGGAAACTCGCGTCCTGGTGTACATCCACCACACCACCGATCCGCGCATGTTTAAATATATACATGCTTTGAATGATGCGTGCGTTTTCCATCCCAAGCGCTGATGCCAGTTTTTTCATTTGTGGTGAGCGGGAGAAGCGGTCAAAAACGGGATCCAGGTCGTGCAGGGCGTGACCGATCTTATTCAGGGAATGAAAGAGATCGTTGCGGAGGTTGCCTGTTTCGTCAAAAGCGTCTTTTTCAAAGAAGAAAGAAATGCGGCTACCGGAATCGAGGAAGTACTGATCGGTTGTTTTGGATTGATCGCTGGTTTGGAAGACCGAAGCATGATCTTTATGGTCGAATTCACCGGCGAGCCTTCCGGCCTGTTCTATGACTGCGTTGCATTCCGCTTCAGTGTTGAATCCTTCCAGTACAAGGAATCCGTCTTTTTTGAATTGATCAAGGAGTTGTCCCATACCGGAAATTAAGGCAAAAACATTAAAATTGACACATCAAACATCATGCACCGGAGACTGGCCCGATGCATGATGATGCCGTTTTTACTAAGTTAGTATCAGTCGTTTTTTCCGCCCCTTTCCCTATCGGCCGGCTCGGGTCTTTCTTTTGTTTCCCGGTCTTTAGGTTCCGGCGTTGGCTTTTCACTGGGTTGTGAACTTTCTTTTTCCTGTCTTTCCAGATCTTTTAATGCACGGTCCTGTGATTCGTTACTGGGTTTGTCTTTAATATAACCTTGCGCAGCAGGTTTTTCCTGAGCGTAAGCGGCTGAGCCCGAAAACAAAGCGGTAAACAGTAAGAGTTTCAACGATTTCATATGATCATATTTAAGGATGAATAATATTGGAAAAGTAGAAACAGCGGTTCTGATGGCCTACGGGGATTTTCCCGGATATGGATCGGGTTTATTCACCAAGCTGCTAAACATAAGGATTTCCCCGGGAGTAAATAGTACACCTGTGCGCATTGTGTATTGAAGCAGGATGAATGTCGGGTTTTACAGGAACCCATATATGGTGCCCGGTGACGCCAACACTTCGTTTATGGTTACCCGTGATGTTGCTGGTCCGGATATGTCTTGTGCTCACAGAGTGATCAGGGTCACCGATGCTTGCCATGTAGCAGAACTCTTGGCTCCGGGTTTGATCACATGCCTATTTATACGAACCCGGTATGCCGGAAGCCGCAGGGGGCGCGGATTTCAGGCCTCAATAATAGTTGCATAAGCAACTAAAATTGATAATCAATACGCTATGTTTAAAAAGGATAGACGCAACTCTTAACCGATGATTGGGTTGCCGATCATGTAACGATGAATTACTATACGGAAAGTAAAAAGGGCTATAAAAAATGTTGTGTTATTGAATTGTGACTTGCTAAAAAAACTTGCCTTGGTTTAATAAAATTCGGTAATTTCCACTCCTTCATTTTGACACAAAATTAATTTTATGAAAAAAACACTACTCTTTTTGCTGTCATTCGCTTCAGTCAGCGTGATGATGGCGCAACAAAAGAGCCATTGGAAAACCCACACCAGCACCGAAAAGATCGTCACCGACAAAGCGGTTGCTCGATTATCATTTCCAACTGATTTCAAATTATTCGACCTGAACCTGGAGAACCTGCGGCAGGATCTGTTTACCGTAGTGGACAACCGCCAGGCTCACACAACCGTGATCATGCTCCCGAATGCAGAAGGTAATGTGGAAGCTTTTGAAGTATATGAAGCTTCGAATTTTGAACCGGCACTGCAGGCGCGTTTCCCGGAGATCCGTGCTTTTTCAGGTAAAGGCCTGACCGATAAATACGCCACATTGAAGTTGAGTATTTCTCCGCAGGGTATTCAAACCATGGTTTTCAGAACAGATAAGCCCAATGAATTCATTGAGCCGTATTCTGCCGATCATACCACATACGCGGTGTTTAAATCGCAGCGCAATCCGGGTCAGTTACCCTGGAAGTGTAATACACCCGAGCAACAATTATCCGAAGGGTTGAATAACCAGGTTTCTCATGCCGGGTTGACTTCACGTTCGGGCGGCGACCTCAAAACGATGCGCCTGGCTCAATCCTGCAATGCCGAATATTCCAACTATTTCGGGGCCACCAGCGCCTCACAGGTAGGGCTGGTTCTGGCCGCTTTCAATAACACCCTCACGCGCTGTAACGGTGTATATGAAAGAGACCTGGCTTTGCACCTCAACCTGATCTCCAATACCACATCTGTTATATATTATACGGCATCATCCGATCCATATACAACATTATCCAACTGGAACTCACAGCTCCAATCTACCCTGACATCGGTGATCGGAGAGGCCAATTATGATATCGGTCACATGTTCGGCGCTTCCGGCGGCGGCGGTAATGCCGGTTGCATCGGTTGCGTTTGCACCAACGGTTCTAAAGGAAGTGGTATCACATCCCCGGCCGATGGGATCCCACAGGGTGATAATTTCGATATCGACTATGTAGTGCATGAAGTGGGCCATCAGCTTGGCGCCAATCATACATTTTCTATGACTAATGAAGGCACCGGTGTGAATATGGAACCGGGCTCCGGTATCACCATCATGGGTTATGCCGGTATCACAAGCCAGGACATGGCTTCACATTCCATAGATATTTATCATGCGGCTTCCATCAACCAGATCCAAACCAACCTGGCATCAAAAACCTGCCCGGTAACTACCAGTATCGCAGGTAATAATGCCACACCGGTAGTGAATGCCCTCAGCAACTATACGATCCCGAAAAGCACGCCCTTCGCCCTCACCGGTTCTGCCAGCGATGCCGATGGAGATGCCCTGACCTATTGCTGGGAACAATACGATAACGCCTCTTCTTCTCAAACAGGGGCAAGTTCCGTTGCCAGCGCTACCAAAGCAAGCGGCCCTAACTGGATCACATTCAGTCCGACCACTTCACCCACACGTTATTTCCCCAGGCTCTCCTCTATACTGGCCGGCAGCCTGACAACTGGCCCGCTGACAGGAGGCGACACAGGCGCCACATCAGAAGCCCTGAGCTCCGTAGCCCGGACACTCAACTTCCGCCTGACTGTCAGGGATAATGCACCTTACAGTTCTACCGCACCGGTAAAAGTCGGTCAAACACAATACGCCAATATGACGGTGACCGTTTCCAGCGCTTCCGGTCCTTTTGCCGTATCAGCGCCCAATACCGCCGTTTCTTATGCAGGCGGGTCAACACAAACCATCACCTGGAGCGTGGCCAGTACCACCGCCGCACCCGTTAGTTGCGCCAATGTAAAAATCTCCCTGAGTACAGACGGTGGACAAACATTCCCCACCGTACTGGCAGCCAGCACACCGAACGACGGTACGGAAGACCTCGTCATTCCAAACACACCAACCACCACGGCTAGGATCAAAGTGGAAGCCGTAGGAAACATTTTCTTCGATATCAGCAATGCCAACTTCACCATCACGGCCGGTGCCTCCTGCGGTGATCCAACAGGATTGACCTCTTCAGCAATCGGTGACAATACGGCTACCATCAGCTGGAATGCAGTGAGCGGCGCTAACAGTTATTCCGTCGATTATAAACTGAATTCATCAGGCACCTGGACAAACTTCGCCACAGCTCAGACAGCCACCACAGCAAACCTGACCGGCCTGGTTCAGGGATCCCTGTACGACTGGAGGGTGAGGGCAACCTGTACCGCCGGTACCGGAAACTATGCAACTGCCCAGTTCACTACCACCGCTCCGTTTGTTTGTAACGCACCTTCAGGCTTAGCGGCATCAGGCATCACCTCTTCCGGCGCCACCGTTAGCTGGTCAGCCGTTTCTGGCGCAGCCAGTTACGCAGTGGATTATAAACTGAACACGGATGTCAACTGGACTTCCGCCACGGCATCAACCACTTCCACTTCCGTTGCCATCAGCGGTCTTGCTGCCAGCTCTCTGTACGATTACAGGGTGAGCACCAACTGCGGCGCCAATGGTTCAAGTGGTTTCACTGCCGCACAATTCACCACATCGGCTCCGTTCGTTTGTAACGCACCTTCAGGCTTAACGGCATCGGGCATTACGTCTACCGGCGCCACCGTTAGCTGGTCAGCCGTATCCGGCGCAGCCAGTTACGCAGTGGATTATAAATTGAATACGGATGTCAACTGGACTCCCGCTACTGCATCAACCACATCTACTTCCGTTGCCATCAGCGGCCTTGTTGCCAGTTCACTGTACGATTACAGGGTAAGCACCAACTGCGGCGCCAATGGATCAAGCGGTTTCTCTGCAGCACAATTCACCACAACAGCCGCATCAACCTGCGGTACTGCTTTCGAGCCAAATGAAAGCACCGCCGCTGCTGCGTTAATCACATCCGGCGTGGTGAACAGCGCCGCTATCACCACATCTACCGATAATGATTACTTTAAAATAACGACTACGGCTACCAGCAATATCGTGTATAACCTGGTTGGGCCATCAGGCGTGGATTTTGATCTGACCGTATTAAACAGTTCCGGTACACAGATCGGTTCTTCTGCGGGAACAACGGCAACAGAAACCATCACGCTGAACAACCAGGCCGCAGGCACCTATTACATCAGGGTCTACGGTTATAGCGGAGCATTCAGCGCTACCTGCTATACCATCAAGGCCACTGCCACAACCGTTACTTCATGCGTCAGCACGTATGATAATTCCACCAACAACACCGCCAACAACAGCACCACCAATGCGCCCGTTATTCCGTTCAATACCAATATAACCGGCCAGATCAGCACCGGTGGTGATGTGGATAATTACAAATTTGTGATCACAACAGGTGGAACGATCACCCTGACCCTGACAACCTTGCCGGCGAACTACAACCTTCGCCTCGTGAACAGTGCAGGTTCTGTTATTACTACTTCTTCCAACAGTGGAACAAACAATGAATCCATTTCTTACACTGCAGCCGCAGGCACGTATTATGCAAGGGTATATGCTACTAACTCATCTACCTTCAATGCAACATCGTGCTACACGCTGAAAGTGCAGTTGGGTACGGCCACACGCCCTGAAGATCCGTCTATCAAAGTCGAGCCTTCCATGGTCGTTTATCCAAACCCCGTACAGCAATTGCTTAACATCAACCTCAGTGGTATCGATGGTATCTCCGAGATAGCCATCTTCAATACATCAGGGGTACAGGTGATCAGGCAAAGGGCCAATACCGGAAGAAGCGCTGTGGATGTTTCCGCACTGCCCGCCGGTGTTTATATGATCAAAGCCTACAATGGCAAAGCAGAACTGAGCCGGTCGAAATTTGTGAAATATTGATTACAGTTCTGAATGATATTAAAATCCCGGTCAACATTGACCGGGATTTTTTTGTAACAACGTTGGGCATTTCGCATCCTGTCAAATGACCCCGGCTTTGATATTATCTATTGATCTGTGTTGCTTTAATATTCCGTTTTTTACTCAGCATTAAGGTAAGCGGAATCAATAACAGGAGAAAGCTGATGTACAATAGCATACCCTGGTTGCCGCTAACTGTTGACTTTGTTTCAATAACCTGGTGAGTGGTTTGGTAAACGATATTGCCCGACCAGTGCAAACCCAGTGTCAACCAGATATTGCCGGTGCGAACGAGGGCCAGCATCAGGAATATCCCGATAATGAAGAGGTAGATCCATACCAGTAAGCCATCCTGTAACCGGTAGATATGGTTCAGTACATACACTAATGCCGAAATTGTTGTGAGTAATGGGGTTGAGAGAGCATGACCGATGTGCCGGAAAACATAGCCCCTTGTCAGGACATCTTCAGAGAGAGAGGAAAAGAAAGTTCCGAAAGCAAAGAGCAGGAACGGACCCGCGAAATCCCTGGCTGCGGGTATATGTATCACGTTTTCGAAACCTACTGTTACGCTGCAGATAAAATAGATGGTATAAACCAAACCGCCGGCCAACAGTCCGGTTGCCAGATTTTTTAATGCGCTTTTTTTACCAATGATTCCCCAGGCAGTAAGTCCCTGGTATCCCTGCATCCTGGCGATCAACCAGGCGGAAGCAAAAAAGAGGCCCTGCAGGAGTAAAAAGAACTGGGGTTTGTAGTTGAAAATAACAAAATACTCTGCGGCATGGTAGCATGCGAAAAGCCACGCAAAACCAACCAGCGCCATTAGGTTTTTAGTTGCTTTCATGAAGTTGATTTATATATGAAATGAAAGAAAAATCAACCAAAATTCAACTGTATAGGTATGTATGCCGGATTTATGGTGATGAATGAGGGTTGTCGGTCATTGTCGGGCACCCCGTTTATTATCTGCCCGATCAGCCCAGAATACGAGTAACCATTGCGAAAGCCCGACCCAGGCAATAGGCTCAATGGTATTGGGGGGCGGACCCAAAACATTCATGAGGTGAATGACCAGCAGGAAACCAACCAGCGACCATAACACCCATTGGCTTTTTCCTGCAACGGGTTTGGTGGACGAAATGTATAAGAACAGGCCTCCTGCAAAAAGCGTCAGTTCGATGATCAGGGCCAGGTAGGGTTGGTTCCACAGGCCAAGGCCGAAGCGGCTATCTGAAAAAGGGCTGATCGGCAGGTCGGGTACATGCACCAGCAGGTCCAGCAACCAATGGCTGAGCACCAACAGTCCGATGATGATGGCCGCCCTTCCTTTCTTCTTGATCAGAGAATAGATCAGCGCGATTAAAACCGCCCACCCGGTCACAGCCAGCAGGCTATGCGATACAGGGTAATGAGTAAAAGAGAGTGGAATCGGGGAATGCGGGTCTGAACGAAGCTCCACTTTTTCCGTACCCGTGAGCAGTAGAACCGGCCACAGTAAATCGAGCCATTGAGCGGCAAAAAAGGCCCAGCCAAGGGAAATGGAATTATCGGCTTTTTTGGAAGCCAGTCCGGCAGCAAAATGTCCTATGAACATATTGGTTTGATTATGATGGTTACCATGAATATATCAATGATATCTTATCATTGATCAATGGCTCTGATAAGTTCCATTATGAAGAACTATTCGCCATCCATCGGGGTCTTCAAAGGTTTCACTTTTTCCCAGCCAATAGGGGTTTTCGGGCTCCACCGGCTTTACGCCGAATCGGATCAGTCTGTCAATGGCAGCCAGGTATTTGGCGGGGTCATCATAATAAAGCACCAGCAGGTTATCTTTCGT
>RRZU010106339.1_pt1 | contig 14117 bp, 8 predicted proteins | sample 2165561 | NCBI WGS metagenome assembly RRZU01 (sample SAMN10456909, study PRJNA506462) | wastewater metagenome | isolation source: wastewater sludge | place: USA: Moscow, Idaho
AACTATTTTTATCAACAATTATATAGATACAAAAAGGGATATGCCATTACTGACATATCCCTTTTATTTTATCTACACTAAGATTACTCTCCCATGCCGGAGTCTGAATAATCAAGCACGTTCTTGCGATTAGCCTGCATGCGCTCATATTCTTCCTTAGAGCCAACAATAATCTTCTCCCACTGACGAAGGCCTGTACCAGCTGGAATCAAGTGACCACAAATCACATTCTCCTTCATACCCTCAAGGTAGTCCACCTTACCACGGATAGCAGCCTCATTCAAGACCTTGGTAGTTTCCTGGAATGAAGCGGCACTCATGAAGCTCTTAGTACCCAAAGCAGCACGAGTAATACCCTGGAGTATCTGAGTAGATGTTGCAGCTACAGCGTCACGGACCTGAACCAACTTCATATCACGACGCTTCAGACCTGAATTCTCATCACGCAGTCTGCGAGCTGTAATAATCTGGCCAGGTTTGAGATTCTCACTGTCACCAGCGTCGGTAACAACCTTCTTGCCCCAGATACGATCATTCTCCTCGGCAAAATCGAGTTTATCTACCAATTCTTGCTCCAAGAATGTAGTATCACCCGGATCATCAATACGAACCTTACGCATCATCTGACGAACGATGATCTCAAAATGCTTGTCGTTAATAGCCACACCCTGAAGACGATAAACGTCCTGAACCTGGTTGACAATGTACTCCTGTACGGCAGTAGGGCCCTTGATAGCAAGAATATCGCCTGGAGTCACGACACCATCAGAAAGAGGTGTACCAGCACGAACGGCATCATGCTCCTGAACCAGAATCTGCTTAGAAAGAGATACGAGATACTTTTTCTGGTCGCCAGTCTTGGATGTAACAATAATCTCACGGTTACCACGCTTTACCTTACCCATGGTAATCTCACCGTCAGTTTCAGAAACAACAGCAGGGTTTGATGGGTTACGAGCCTCAAACAACTCAGTTACACGTGGAAGACCACCAGTGATATCGCCAGCACCACCTACGGCACGTGGAATCTTCACCAAGGTCTCACCCGTCTTGATAGTCTGACCATCTTCTACGGCTACGTGTCCACCCACTGGGAAGTTGTATGTACCCAATACCTGTCCGTTAGCATCAACAACATCACAAGAAGGAACCATGGTCTTATTCTTGGAGTCGGTGATAATCTTCTCGGTAAGACCGGTGGTTTCATCAGTCTCAGCACGGTAAGTAACACCCTCCTGAACGTCATTGAACTTCAATGTACCAGCATACTGGCTTACGATAACGGCGTTGAATGGGTCCCACTTGGCAATAACAGTACCCTTATCAACGACCTCACCTTCCTTGTGATAGAGTGAAGAACCATAAGGAACGTTCAATGTTGAAAGAACGATATTTGTATTAGGATCGACAAATCGGATTTCTGCCAAGTGGCTTACTACCATCTCGCACTTTACGTCATTGCCTTCCTCGTCTTCTTCTACAAATGGAACTGTGCTCAACTCATCGAACTCGATTCGTGATTTATTCTTAGCCTCTATCTTGGCATTGGCAGCCGCGTTAGAAGCAATACCACCGGCGTGGAATGTACGAAGAGTAAGCTGTGTACCTGGCTCACCAATAGCTTGAGCTGCGATGACACCTACAGCCTCACCCAACTGTACCATGCGGGCAGTAGCCAAATTACGGCCATAACACTTCATGCAGACACCCTTCTTGCTCTCGCAGGTAAGTACCGAGCGAATCTCAACACTCTCAATAGGAGAATCTTCGATAGCTTTGGCCTTAGCCTCTGTTATCTCCTCACCGGCACGTACAATCAACTCGCCAGTTGTAGGATGAATAACATCATGTACAGATACACGACCGAGGATACGCTCATACAAAGTAGAAATCACCTCGTCACCGTTCTTCAAGGCTGTACAAACCAAACCACGCAAGGTACCACAGTCCTCCTCAGAAATAATCACATCATGGGACACATCGACAAGACGACGTGTCAGGTAACCAGCATCGGCAGTCTTCATAGCGGTATCAGCAAGACCCTTACGGGCACCGTGTGAAGAAATGAAGTACTCCAACACAGACATACCCTCCTTGAAGTTAGACAGAATTGGGTTCTCAATAATTTGAGCACCTTCAGCACCTGCCTTCTGAGGCTTAGCCATCAAACCACGCATACCAGACAACTGCTTAATCTGGTCCTTAGAACCACGGGCTCCGGAGTCGAGCATCATATAGACGGCATTGAATCCCTGGTCAGCCTCGGTCATGTGCTTCATCACAGACTGCTTGAGGTTGTTGTTGACGTGGGTCCAAGCATCAATCACCTGGTTGTAGCGCTCCTTGTCAGTGATGAAACCCATACCGTAGTTGGCACGCACCTGATCGACCTCATCCTGACCCTTCTGTACGATCGCTTCCTTCTCATCAGGCACGATAATGTCGTCGAGGTTGAAAGAGAGACCTGCCAGGTAAGCCATACGATAACCGAGGTTCTTGATACCATCAAGGAACTCGCAGGCACGGGCCATACCGACAGCTTTGATAACGTCGGCGATCAAGCCGCGGAGACTCTTCTTGGAGATGATACCATTGAAATAGCCGATCTCATCCGGCACGATCTGGTTGACGATGATACGACCCACGGAGGTCTCTACCATGCGGTCGGTGAGCACACCATCGACAAGGTCCTTCACGCGGACGTTGACCTTGGCATGGAGATCGCACTTGCCCTCGTTACGGGCAATGAGGGCCTCCTCAGGACCATAGAAGGTGAGTCCTTCGCCGAGTGCACCCGGACGCAGTTTCGTGATATAATAGAGACCAAGCACCATATCCTGCGAAGGAACGGTGATAGGAGCACCATTGGCCGGGTTGAGGATGTTGTGGCTCTGGAGCATCAACATCTGTGCCTCCAGGACAGCCTCGTTGCTCAAAGGCAAGTGGACGGCCATCTGGTCGCCATCGAAGTCAGCATTGAAAGCCGTACAAGCCAGCGGGTGGAGCTGGATAGCCTTACCCTCGATGAGCTTCGGCTGGAAAGCCTGGATACCAAGACGGTGGAGCGTCGGTGCACGGTTGAGGAGCACAGGGTGGCCCTTCATCACGTTCTCGAGGATGTCCCAGATGACAGACTCGCGGCGATCCACAATCTTCTTCGCGCTCTTCACCGTCTTGACGATTCCGCGCTCAATGAGCTTGCGGATGATAAACGGCTTGTAGAGCTCGGCAGCCATCAGGGTCGGCAGACCACACTCTCCCATCTTCAACTCCGGACCGACGACGATCACCGAACGGGCAGAATAGTCCACACGCTTACCGAGCAAGTTCTGACGGAAACGACCCTGCTTACCCTTCAACGAGTCGGAAAGCGACTTCAGCGGACGGTTGCTCTCACTCTTGACGGCAGACGACTTACGGGAGTTGTCAAACAAGGAGTCAACAGCCTCCTGCAGCATACGCTTCTCGTTGCGGAGGATCACCTCAGGGGCCTTGATCTCCATCAGTCGCTTCAAGCGGTTGTTGCGGATGATGACACGACGATAGAGGTCGTTGAGGTCGGAAGTGGCAAAACGACCACCATCAAGGGGAACAAGCGGGCGCAGGTCAGGAGGCGTGACAGGGACGATCTTCATGATCATCCACTCCGGACGGTTGATGCCCTTCGACTGATTGAAGGCATTGACAACCTGCAGACGCTTCAAGGCCTCCGTCTTGCGCTGCTGGCTAGAGTCGTTGGCAGCACGCTCACGCAACTCACCAGCAAGGAGGTCAAGACCCGTGACACCATTGACATCCTCACGAGACAGCTCGCAGAGGAGATCGTAGATAGCCTCCGCACCCATCTTGGCGATAAACTTCTTGGGGTCATCGTCGGGCAGGAGCTCATTGGTCTCGGGCAACTTGTTGTCAACTATATTGATGTACTCATCCTCGCTGAGCAAGTCGAGTTTCGTGGAACCGTTAAGCGGTTCGTCGTTGGCATCCTTCATGCCCTCGACCACACCCGGCTGGATGACGATATACTTCTCGTAGTAGATGACCTGCTCCAGTTTTTTGGTAGGCAGACCCAACAGATAACCGATCTTGTTGGGAAGGCTGCGGAAATACCAAATATGGGCTACGGGCACGACCAACTCAATATGGCCGGCGCGCTCACGACGCACCTTCTTCTCCGTCACCTCGACACCACAACGGTCGCAGACGATTCCTTTATAACGGATACGCTTGTACTTGCCACAGGCACACTCATAGTCCTTCGTCGGACCGAAAATGCGCTCGCAGAACAGACCGTCGCGCTCGGGCTTATATGTACGGTAGTTGATGGTCTCCGGCTTCGTCACCTCACCATAGGAGTTTTCCAAAATCTCCTCAGGAGAAGCGAGGCCGATGGTAATCTTCGAGAAATTACTCTTAACTTTATTGTCTCTTTTAAAAGCCATGTTCTACTTTCTGTATTTGGGGTGTACTTTAATCCAGTTTGATGCTCAGTCCAAGGCCGCGAAGCTCATGGAGCAGGACGTTGAGCGACTCGGGGATACCCGGCGTAGGCATCGGGTCGCCCTTGACGATGGCCTCATAGGCCTTGGAACGTCCCACGACGTCATCAGACTTGACGGTAAGAATCTCTTGCAGCACATGGGATGCGCCAAAGGCCTCGATGGCCCAGACCTCCATCTCTCCGAAGCGCTGTCCACCAAATTGAGCCTTACCACCGAGCGGCTGCTGGGTAATCATACTGTACGGACCAATGGAGCGGGCGTGCATCTTGTCCTCGACCATGTGGCCGAGCTTCAGGAAGTAAGTGATGCCCACCGTGGCCGGCTGGTCGAAGCGCTCACCCGTCTCGCCATCGTAGATATAGGTGGAGCAGAGGTTGGGGAGCCCGGCCTTGTCGGTCCACTCCTTCAAGTCCTCCAGCTTGGCACCATCGAAGATCGGGGTGGCAAACTTCACGCCCAGGCGCTTTCCTGCGGCGCCGAGGATAGCCTCGAAGATCTGTCCGAGGTTCATACGCGAAGGCACACCCATCGGGTTGAGCACCAAGTCCACGGGACGACCATCCTCGAGGAACGGCATGTCCTCCATGCGCACGACCTTGGAGACGATACCCTTATTACCGTGACGACCGGCGAGCTTGTCACCGACCTGGATCTTACGCTTCTTGGCAATATATACCTTGGCGGTCTGGAGCACACCTGAGGGCAGCTCGTCGCCAATGGTGATGGCAAACTTGCGACGCTTCATCTCTGCGTCGAGTTGCTTGTACTTACGGATATAGTTCATGATGAGGCGCTGGATGAGCGAGTTGGTGTGCTCGTCGTCCGTCCATCCGCTACTCTGGATGCCCTCATAGTCGAGGTTCTTCAGCGCAGCCATCGTAAACTTGTTGCCCTTGGTGATGATCTCGGCATTGGAGTAGTCCTTTACGCCCTGGCTAACCATGTCTTCAGTCAGCTCCAGCAACTTCTCCACGAGAATATCCTTCAGGTCCTCGTTCTTGGCCTCATACTCCTCGTCGATCTTCAGCAGCGTCTGGCGATCCAGGCGCTTGCTCTCCGTCGTCTTAGTTGCACGAGAGAAGAGTTTCTTGTCGATGACGACACCACTGAGCGACGGATTGGCCTTCAATGAGGTATCCTTGACGTCACCGGCCTTGTCGCCAAAGATGGCGCGGAGCAACTTCTCCTCCGGCGACGGGTCGCTCTCACCCTTCGGGGAGATCTTACCGATCATGATGTCACCTGGCTCCACACGAGCACCGACGCGGATCACACCATTCTCATCGAGGTCCTTGGTAGCCTCCTCGCTGACATTGGGGATATCGTTGGTAAACTCCTCCACACCGCGCTTCGTGTCGCGGACTTCCAGAGAATACTCATCGACATGGACAGAGGTGAGCACGTCGTCGCGCACCATACGCTCTGAGATAACGACGGCATCCTCGTAGTTGTAACCCTTCCAAGGCATGTAGGCGACCAGGAGGTTACGACCCAATGCGAGCTCACCATTCTCAGTGGCGTAGCCCTCGGTGAGGATGTCTCCCTTCTTCACGCGCTGTCCCTTGTTGCAGATAGGACGAAGGTCGATGACCATGTTCTGGTTCGTGCGGCGGAACTTCGGAATGCGGTACTCCTTCAGAGCCGGCTCGAAGCTGACAAACTCATCATCCTCGGAGCGGTCGTAGAGGATACGAATGGTCGTGGCATCGACATACTCGATGACACCCTCGCCCTCAGCGGTGATCATCGTGCGAGAATCTTCGCAGACCTGCTTCTCCAGACCAGTACCGACAATCGGCGCATCGTTGTGCAGCAATGGCACGGCCTGGCGCATCATGTTACATCCCATCAGTGCACGGTGACCGTCATCATGCTCCAAGAAGGGGATAAGACCTGCCGAGACAGAAGCGATCTGCTGCGGAGCAACGTCCATGAGTGACACCTGATCAGGCGTGACGACAGGATAGTCGGCATCCTGACGACACTTCACGTAGTCGCGGATGAAACTGCCATCCTCCTTGAGCGGGGCATTGCCCTGACCGATGATTTTCTCCTCCTCCTCCTCAGCGGTGAGATAGACCACGTGGTCGTTGTCCATATCAACCTTGCTATCGACAACGCTGCGATACGGCGTGACGATGAAGCCCAGGTCATTGATCTTGGCATAGAGACAGAGCGAGGAAATCAGACCGATGTTCGGGCCTTCAGGAGACTCGATTGGGCAAAGGCGACCATAGTGGGTATAGTGAACGTCACGGACCTCGAAACCTGCACGCTCACGGGAGAGACCGCCAGGACCCAGTGCGGAGAGACGGCGCTTGTGCGTCACCTCGCCAAGGGGTTTGATCTGGTCCATAAACTGGCTCAGCGGATTCGTACCGAAGCACGAGTTGATGACAGAAGAGATGGTCTTGGCGTTGATGAGGTCCGTCGGCTGGAACACCTCGTTGTCGCGAACGTTCATGCGCTCACGGATGGTACGGGCCATACGAGCCAAACCGATAGAGAACTGGTTGGCAAGTTGCTCTCCCACCGTACGGACACGGCGGTTGGAAAGGTGGTCGATATCATCCACGGTCGCATTGGAGTTGATCAACTTGATGAGATACTTGATGATCTCAATGATATCTTCCTTTGTCAGGACGCGGACATCTGAATCGGTGGTCAGGCCAAGCTTCTTGTTGATACGATAGCGGCCTACCTCGCCCAAGTCATAACGCTTGTCAGAGAAGAAAAGGTTCTGGAATACCTCACGCGCACTGGCATCGTCGGCAGCATCGGCATTGCGAAGCTGACGATAGATGTAGTTGACGGCCTCGATCTCAGAGTGGCTCGGGTCCTTCTGCAAGGTGTTGAAGATGATGGAATACTTATTGGCCATCTCCTCGTCCTTATGAAGCAGGATGGAAGACACACCACTCTCGAGAATGGCGTCAATATTGTCGGCAGTCAACTCAGTCTCACGTTCGACAACGATCTCGTTGCGCTCGATGGAAACAACCTCACCCGTATCCTCGTCGGCGAAATCCTCATTCCACGTCTTCATGACATTACCAGCCAACTTGCGGCCAATGGCATCCTTCAAATTCTTCTTAGTGACCTTCACGTCCTCGCAGAGGTCGAAGATCTGGAGAATGTCCTTATCAGTCTCATAACCGATAGCGCGAAGCATCGTCGTGACGGGCAACTTCTTCTTACGGTCGATGTAAGCAAACATCACGTTGTTGATATCCGTAGAAAACTCGATCCAAGAACCCGTGAAAGGAATAATACGGGCGCTATAAAGCATCGTACCATTGGCATGCTGACCCTGGCCGAAGAACACACCCGGTGAACGATGGAGCTGAGAGACGACGACACGCTCGGCACCATTGATGACAAACGTACCGTTGGCCGTCATATAGGGAATCGTACCCAGGAATACATCCTGGATAAAAGTGCCAAAGTCCTCGTGATCGGGATCCGTACAATAAAGTTTCATTTTGGCCTTCAAGGGCACACTATAGGTAAGTCCCCTCTCCAGGCACTCAGCGATGGTATAACGCGGTGGGTCTATGAAATAATCGAGAAACTCAAGGACGAAGTTGTTGCGCGTGTCCGTGATAGGGAAGTTTTCCGCGAACACCTTATAAAGTCCATCATTCTTACGCTCCTCGGGCGGTGTGTCCAGTTGCAAGAAGTCTGAGAACGACTTCAGCTGCACGTCAAGGAAATCGGGGTAAGGATAGGGATTCTTGACAGAGGCAAAGTTGACACGATTATTGATGATCTTTGTTGCCATATAATGTTTGAAATCTTATTGAATACGTCACAAGGACAATGATTGAGCAGACGCCCAAAAATATAGAAAGACATAAAATGGTTAGGACTCACCGACTGGGCAAATCCTAACCATTATAGCTTTTTCCAGAAAATCTGGAAATGAATTAGCAAATATTACTTGAGCTCAACCTTAGCGCCCTCAGCCTCGATAGCCTTCTTCAGGTTCTCAGCCTCGTCCTTTGACAAGCCCTCCTTCAGGGTAGAAGGAGCACCGTCAACGAGATCCTTAGCCTCCTTCAGGCCAAGACCACAAGCCTCCTTAACGGCCTTGACGACCTTCAGCTTGTTAGCGCCGACCTCGGCGAGAACTACGTTGAACTCAGACTTCTCCTCCTCAGCGGGAGCAGCACCAGCGGCGGCGGGACCAGCAACAGCAACAGCTGCAGCAGCCGGCTCAATTCCGTACTCGTCCTTCAGGACAGTTGCCAACTCGTTTACTTCTTTCACAGTGAGGTTTACCAACTCCTCTGCAATAGCTTTGATATCTGCCATTTTATTTTAATTTTTATTTTTTCTTAATTTATGAAAATGTTTTGACTTTGATTCGGTCTATTCTTGTTATTAAAACCGTGATTACTCAGGACGCTCGCCTAAAGTCTTCAGCACACCATGGATGGTGTTTGCACCTGATTGGAGAGCAGAGACAACGTTCTTTGCCGGAGACTGCAGCAGAGCCACAACATCGGCGATAAGCTCGTTCTTGCTCTTGAGAGCGGCCAGCTCATCGAGTTTGTCAGCACCTACAAAGATGCTCTCCTCGGCGTAAGCAGCCTTCAATGCAGGGATACCCTGCTTCGTGTAGTCCTTCAGCAGCTTGGCTGGCGTGTTGGCAACTTCCGAGAAAAGGACAGCCGTATTGCCAGTAAGTGCAGAATAGAGACCTTCGTAATCAACCTCTGATGCCTCGAAAGCCTTGTGGAGAAGCGTGTTCTTCACAACGACCATCTTGATCTCGCTCTTGAAGCACTTGCGACGAAGATTGCTCGTGTCCTCAGCATTCAGACCCGTCACATCGACGAGGTAGAAATGAGGATACTGCTTCAGCTTCTCGCCAAGCTCGGTGATGATAGTATCTTTTACTTCTTTCTTCATTGTTTCTTGCTTTTAGCGTTACTCTGCCTGCTTCGTGTCGATTCTGACACCCGGGCTCATGGTGGAAGACATAAAGATACTCTTGATGTAAGTGCCCTTTGCAGCAGCCGGCTTCAGCTTGACAACCGTTGAGAGGAACTCACGAGCGTTGCCAGCGATCTGATCTGCAGACATGCTTGCCTTACCGATGGAAGTATGAATGATACCAGCCTTATCGACCTTGAAATCAATCTTACCCTGCTTGACCTCCTTGACGGCGGTAGCAACATCCATGGTAACAGTACCACTCTTGGGGTTAGGCATCAAACCACGGGGACCGAGGACGCGGCCCAAAGGACCAACCTTACCCATGCAGGAAGGCATCGTGATGATCACATCGACATCCGTCCATCCACCCTTGATTTTCTCAATATACTCATCGAGACCTACATAATCAGCACCAGCCTCCTTTGCAGCTGCCTCCTGATCGGGGGTGCAAAGACAAAGCACGCGCGTCACCTTTCCAGTACCATAGGGAAGCGAAACTACACCGCGTACCATCTGGTTGGCCTTGCGAGGATCTACGCCGAGACGTACATCAATGTCGAGGGAAGCATCAAACTTGACCTTGGTCATATCCTTGATCAGCTGAGCTGCCTCATCCAAAGTGTATGCCTTCCCTGCTTCAATCTTGTCGGCCACTGATTTTTGATACTTTGTCAGTTTACTCATCTTAATTGAAGTTTATTATTTATTCTCCAGGGAAGTCCCCTTTTACAGTGATACCCATACTGCGAGCAGTACCAGCAATCAGACGCATAGCTGACTCGATGGTAAAGCAATTCAGGTCGGGCATCTTATCCTCAGCAATGGCGCGAACCTGTTCCCAGGTCACGCTCGCAACCTTCTTGCGGTTAGGCTCGCCGCTACCCTTCTTGCCTTTGGCGGCTTCGAGCAACTGCACAGCTGCGGGAGGCGTCTTGATGACACAGCTGAAAGACTTATCCGTGTAGTAAGTGATTACGACAGGAAGCACCTTGCCAGCCTTGTTCTGGGTGCGGGCATTGAACTCCTTGCAAAATCCCATGATATTGATACCCTTGGAACCCAAAGCAGGACCAACGGGGGGAGAAGGATTCGCTGCACCACCTTTAATCTGTAATTTGATTAATCCAGCAACTTCTTTAGCCATTTCTTCTTGTGAATATTAAATGATTCAATATGGAAAGAGAGAACAACATCCGTAACAATGCTTATTCTTCTTTCGCCACTTGCATAAAACTAAGTTCCAAAGGATTCTGACGTCCGAATATCATGACCATTACCTTCAGTTTACGCTTCTCAGCATTCACCTCTTCGATGATGCCGTGGAAACCACTGAACGGTCCATCAGTCACCTTCACACTCTCACCCACCTCGTACGGCATCTCTGTAGCCTCTTGGACCTCAGACTCCTCGACAGTGCCAAGAAGTCTATTGAGTTCTGCCTTGCGAACGGGAGAAGGGTGCTCAGTTCCACCAAGGAAACCAAGAACATTAGGCATAAACCTCAAAGCTGCAGCTACCTCTCGAGTAAGATTGGCTTCTACGAGGACATAACCAGGGAGACTCATTCTCTCGGTCACATACCGCTTACCATCTCTCACGGTAGCATGCTTCTCCATAGGTATCAATACCTGTGACACATGTTCTGCCAGCTTTGCGTTATGTCCCAATTCAGCATCGATGTATTCTTTCACCTTTGCCTCCTTGCCACTGATAGCGCGAAGCACATACCATTTCATTTCTGTTCCAGCCATCTCTTTGATGAAACTTTATCCAGGATAGACGAACTTCATAACAGTCTCGGACACAAAATCCATGGCCCACACAACCAACGCAATGACAAGGGAAGCAGATAAAACTATCATTGCACTGTGCGTAAGCTGGGCCCGACTTGGCCAAGTAGTCTTATGCGCAAGTTCATCGTAACAAGCCTTGCAGGAATTTACTATTGTTTGAAATACCTTAGACATAGTTTTATTCGTTAGCACGGGTTGGAGGGCTCGAACCCCCGACACCTGGTTTTGGAGACCAGTGCTCTACCAACTGAGCTAAACCCGTAGAAATTCCCCACCTCGAAGAGCGGGGAATTATTATCTGTTGAAGATTTACTTCACGTCGTCAAGGATTGAAGTGATCTGACCTGAGCCGACCGTGCGACCACCCTCGCGGATAGCGAAACGGAGACCCTCGTTCAGAGCGACCTTGTAGATGAGCTCAACCTCGATCTCAACGTTGTCACCAGGCATCACCATGTCAACGCCCTCGGGGAGCTTGATCTCACCCGTGCAGTCCATCGTGCGGAGATAGAACTGAGGACGATACTTGTTGCCGAACGGAGTGTGACGGCCACCCTCTTCCTTCTTCAAAACGTAGATGGAAGCCTTGAAGTGATCGTGCGGAGTGATAGCACCCGGGTGGACAACCACCATACCACGCTTCACCTCGTTCTTATCGATACCACGGAGGAGCAGACCGACGTTGTCACCAGCCTCACCCTCGGGCAGAGTCTTGCGGAACATCTCGACACCCGTGATGACAGACTTCTTGTCCTCACCAAGACCGAGCAGCTGAACCTCATCACCGATGTGGCACTTACCAGTCTCGATACGACCCGTAGCAACAGTACCACGACCCGTGATAGAGAACACATCCTCGACCGGCATCAAGAAGGGCTTATCGACCTCGCGCATCGGCTCCTCGATCCACTCATCGACAGTGTCCATCAGCTCGACAACCTTGTCAACCCACTTGTCGACACCATTGAGAGCACCGAGTGCAGAGCCACGAATAATAGGAGTATCCTCCTCATAACCGTACTGCTCGAGGATCTCACGAACCTCCATCTCGACAAGGTCAAGCATCTCCTCGTCATCAACGAGGTCACACTTGTTCAGGAAAACGACCAAGCGCGGCACGTTTACCTGGCGAGCCAACAGCACGTGCTCACGTGTCTGGGGCATAGGACCGTCGGTAGCGGCAACAACGAGGATAGCACCGTCCATCTGAGCAGCACCAGTAACCATGTTCTTCACATAGTCGGCGTGACCCGGGCAGTCTACGTGTGCGTAGTGACGCTTGTTGGTCTCATACTCGATATGTGCGGAGTTAATGGTGATACCACGCTCTTTCTCCTCAGGAGCGTTATCAATCTGATCGAAAGACTTAACATCCTCACCGGTGCCCAAGCGCTCGTGGAGCACGAGGGAGATGGCGGCGGTCAGCGTAGTCTTGCCGTGGTCAACGTGACCAATCGTACCAATGTTTACGTGCGGTTTGGTGCGCACGAATTCTGCTTTAGCCATAGCTTTCCTTTATTTTATTTAAATGAATAATCTTTTGTGCTTTTATCTGCTTCACACACAATCGCCAAAAGAGCTGTAACTAAGAGCTGTAACTGAGAGTTGAACTCAGGACCTCTTCCTTACCAAGGAAGTGCTCTACCACTGAGCTATTACAGCATTTCTGACTCAAAAGAGCGGAAAACGGGGCTCAAACCCGCGACCCCCAGCTTGGAAGGCTAGTGCTCTATCAACTGAGCTATTTCCGCGTTTTGTGTGGGTGGTGATGGATTCGAACCACCGAAGCTAGAAGCAGCAGATTTACAGTCTGCCCCATTTGGCCACTCTGGAAACCACCCAAACCGAAGTAATCTTTGCAGCCGCTTGACCGTTCAGACTATCTGTCGGAAAACGGCTGCAAAGATACGGCTATTTTTTGATACCTCCAAATTTTAGAGGAACTTTTTTATAGATTTCTTTGTTTTTCCTTGAACTTGGTGAGTTGAACCTTCATTGCGTCCAGACACAGATCCACACCTTCCTCAAACGTGTCGCACGTTTTCTCCACGAAAAGTGTATTGCCTGGTGCAGTTACCGTCAGACTGGTCGTCTTGTTCAATGCGGCAGCAGGTTTCTCCACCTTCAATTGCACCTCTACTTTCTGAATGTCTTCGTAAGACTTCTGCAGTTTCTCTACTTTCTTGTTGATGAATTCCTGCAGTTTTTCGGTAGCGTCGAAATGTATCGACTTGATTCTGATCTCCATAGTTACCTCCATTTTAAAGGTGTTCGTAATTCAAGCCCTGGGATGGGCTTCTTTATATGCTCTCTTCAATTGCTCAAAGGTCGTATGCGTATAGATCTCTGTTGTAGCAAGAGACGCATGACCGAGCAACTTTTTTACGCTTTCCAGTCCTGCTCCATGATTGAGCATCGAGGTTGCGAAGGTGTGCCGAAGCACATGGGGCGAACGCTTGCCAAGCATGGGAATGTTACCCAAAGCCACCTTGACTCGCTTTTCGACCTGCGAGCGGTTGATACGCACTCCCTTCTTCTGAAGGAAGAAGGCCTCCGACTGCTTATGAGCAATCTCAGCATCGCGTTTGGCGCGATAGATCGTCACCGCTCTCGCCACCTCTTCTCCGAAAGGTATCACACGCTGCTTACGACGTTTTCCCGTCACCTTCAGTTCACCGTTGATAAGACTGACGTCTTTGTCATCGAGTCCCACCAGTTCGGCCAACCGAATGCCCGTCTCATAGAATACGATGAGTATCGTACGTGTAAGACAACTGTCATAGTCGTCTCCCCACTTGATCGGGTCAAGCAACTTGTCCATCTCCTTATCGCGGACAAAGTTTGGCAAGGGGCGCTGCTTCTTTGGACCTTGGATCATGCT
>RRZU011605774.1_pt1 | contig 14117 bp, 16 predicted proteins | sample 2165561 | NCBI WGS metagenome assembly RRZU01 (sample SAMN10456909, study PRJNA506462) | wastewater metagenome | isolation source: wastewater sludge | place: USA: Moscow, Idaho
AATCAAAAAAGGCGATAATGTTGTTTTAGTAGGCTTTGGTGCCGGCTTAACATGGGCAGCTTGTGTAATGAAATGGTCTAAGGAGGCTTAATAGATGGAGAATAAAAATATTATTTGCAAGTTATTAAATATTAAATATCCGATTTTACAAGGTGGAATGGCTTGGATTGGCACTGCTGAGTTGGCCGCTGCTGTTTCGAATGCTGGTGGTCTTGGAATAATTGGTGCAGGTCATATGCCACCAGATTTATTACGTGAAGAAATCAGAAAAACCAAGGCTAATACAGATAAGCCCTTTGGTGTTAATATAATGTTGATGTCGCCATTTGTCAGAGAAGTTATGCAAGTGGTAATTGAAGAAAGAGTACCGGTAGTAACAACTGGTGCCGGAAATCCTGGTGAATATATACCGGCATTAAAAGAAATTGGTACTAAAATAATTCCGGTTGTAGCTTCGGTAGCATTAGCAAAAAGATTGGTTAGAACAGGTGTTGATGCGGTTATTGCTGAAGGGATGGAAAGTGGCGGACATATTGGAGAGATAACAACAATGGCATTATTACCACAAATCGTTGATGCGGTTGATGTTCCGGTTATTGCCGCTGGTGGTATTGCGGACTCTCGTGGGGTTGTAGCTGCGTTTGCCTTAGGAGCTTCAGCCGTACAAATTGGTAGTAGATTTGTTGTTGCTAATGAATGTATTGCTCATGAAAACTATAAGCAGGCGGTATTAAAAGCAAAAGACCGTTCGACTGTGGTTACAGGTGTTGCGACTGGTCATCCGGTACGTGTTATTGCCAATAAATTAAGCCGGGAATATTTAGAAAAAGAAAAATCAGGTGTAAGTGCGGAAGAATTAGAAGAATTAGGTGCTGGAACACTGCAATTGGCGGCTAGAAAAGGTGATACTGAAAAAGGTTCAGTGATGATTGGACAAATTTCAGGGATGATTAATGCTTGTCAGTCCGTAGAAGAGATAATTCAAGAAATTATTCAAGGTATTCCGGCAGTAATGAATAACTTGAAAGATAGTCTTGAATAAGGGAGAGTGTAACATGAATAAAATTGCATTTTTATTTCCGGGACAAGGATCCCAAAGTATTGGTATGGGTAAAGAATTATATGAGAAATACGATATAGCAAAAAAAATGTTTAAAGCTGCTGATGAGGCTCTTGGTTTTTCAATTATGCAAATGTGCTTTGAAGGACCTGAGGATGAACTGAAAAAAACTTATAATACACAACCGGCTATTTTAACAGTTAGTGCTATTTGCAATGAAATTTTAAAAGAGCAAGGGCTTGTACCGCAAATAGTAGCAGGTCATAGCTTGGGTGAATACTCTGCATTAGTAGCAGCTGGTTCTTTGAAATTTGAAGATGCCGTGGTATTAGTTAGAAAACGCGGACAATTTATGCAAGAGGCTGTTCCATTGGGACAAGGTAGTATGGCGGCTATTTTAGGATTAGAAGGTTCAAAAATAGTAGAAGTTTGTGAAAGTGTTACCGCTTCAGGATCATTAGTACAGGCTGTAAATTTCAACTGTCCTGGACAAGTGGTTATTGCTGGTACTGTTGCTGGCGTAGAAACAGCAGTAGAAAAGTTAAAAGAAGCTGGGGCTAGAAAAGCAGTAATGCTTCCTGTTAGTGCGCCATTTCATAGTTCATTGATGAATCCGGCATCTGAAAAATTAGCAATAGAGCTTAATAATATTGAAATTTCTAATGCTAATATTCCAGTAGTGGCAAATGTTGATGGGAAAATAATGACTGAAGCACAAATCATTAAAGAAAATTTAATCAAGCAAGCTGCTAGCCCGGTAAAATGGGAAGAATGCGTTGCAGAAATCGTTAAATATAATGCAATGACAGCTGTTGAAGTTGGCCCAGGTAAGGTTTTATGCGGTTTTAATAAGAAAATAAATAAAGAAATTAACAGTGTGAATGTGGAAGATGTAGTCAGTTTGGAAAAAACCCTTGATTATTTCAAGGAGGTTCGTTAAAATGCTTTTAGACAATAAAATTGCACTGGTAACAGGTGCTTCACGTGGTATTGGCAAAGCTATTGCAATTGCTCTAGCAAAAGCTGGTGCGACTGTGGTTATAAATTATGCTGGGAATGCTAATGCGGCTCAAGAAGTTGCAACTGAAATCATGGAAAATAGTGGCAAGGCAATTGTGATTCAAGCTGATGTAGCAAGCGCTGAAGCTGTTGAAAACATGGTTAAGATGATTGTTGAACAATTTGGCCGTATTGATATTTTAGTTAATAATGCCGGTATTACAAGAGATAACTTGTTAATGCGTATGAAGGAAAGCGATTGGGATGATGTTATGAACACTAATTTAAAAGGTGTTTATAACTGTACAAAATCTATTTCTCGTATTATGATGAAACAAAGATATGGTAAAATTGTAAATATGACTTCAGTAGTAGGTCTAACTGGAAATGCAGGTCAAGCTAACTATGCTGCTGCTAAAGCTGGAGTAATTGGTTTTACTAAATCGGTTGCAAAAGAATTCGCATCTCGAGGAATAAATGTTAATGCGATTGCTCCAGGTTATATATCTACTGATATGACTGCCGTTTTAAGCGATGAAGTAAAAAAAGACTTCGCAGCCAAAATACCGTTTGGTAGAATTGGTCAAGCTGAAGATGTGGCAGAAGCAGTATTGTTTTTAGTTTCTGATAAATCAAGTTACATTACCGGTCAAACTATTAATGTTGATGGTGGTATGGTAATGTAATATTATCTCTTGAAAGGAGGTGAATTTGGTGTCAACTTTTGATAAAGTAAAAGAAATCGTGGTTGAGCAATTAGGTGTTGATGCTGATGATGTAAACATCGATTCAACTTTTATTGATGATCTAGGTGCAGATTCTCTTGATATCGTTGAATTAATTATGGCTTTTGAGGAAGAATTCAATGTTGAAATTCCTGATGAAATCGCTGAAAAAATTAAAACAGTAAAAGATACTGTAGACTACATAGACAAAAACAAATAGTCTATAATACTTTAGAAAGTCCCGTAAAATTTTTTTGCGGGACTTTCTAAAAGTAATGGTCTTATTTTGAATGGAGGAGTTATTTTGAAACTTCCTGAATTAAAAATTGGTGATAAAATTGCAAAAATGCCAATTATTCAAGGTGGTATGGCGATAAGACTTTCTACCGCAAAATTAGCGGCAGCTGTTGCTAATTCCGGTGGGATTGGACTTATTGCTGCATCCGGAATGAGTTTAAATGAATTAAGAAATGAAATCAGACTTGCTAAATCCCTTAGCAATGGTGTTATTGGTATTAATGCAATGGTTGCGGCAAGAAAGTTTAGTGATTTAGTAAAAACTGCGATAAGTGAAGGTATTGATTTAGTTGTAGCTGGAGCGGGGTTTTCTCGTGATATGTTTGGATTAGGCAAAGAGTCTAATACGCCAATTGTACCAATTGTTTCGTCGATAAAATTAGCCAAAATATCTGAAATGTTAGGAGCTTCTGCGGTTATTGTTGAAGGAAAGGAAGCTGGCGGTCACTTAGGGACCGATCAATCAATAAAATCGTTAATTTCCGGAATTAAAAAAGCTGTCAATATTCCTGTTATAGCTGCTGGTGGAGTTATGTCAGGTCGAGATATAGTAGATCTTATGAAGTTGGGGGCAGATGGTGTGCAAATGGGAACTAGGTTTGCTGCCAGTGAAGAATCTAATGCTGCACCTGCTTTAAAAGAATTTTATGTTAAGGCGCAAGCCGAGGATGTTGTTGTTATTAAAAGTCCAGTGGGATTACCAGGTCGCGCTGTACGCAATCCATTTGCAGAAAAAATTATGAATGGTACATTACCGGTTGATTCTTGTGATGCATGCTTGAAACATTGTGAAAAAAACTTTTGCATAATAAAAGCATTAATTAGAGCGCAACAAGGTGATGTGGAAAATGGATTAGTTTTTACCGGAGAATATATTGGTAAAATAAAAGAAATATTATCAGTAAAAGAAATTTTTGCAAGGCTTCAAGCTGAGGTTGAAGCGATAAATTAACGAAGAGGTGACAATTTTGAAAAAAAGAGTAGTAATAACTGGTGTAGGTGCAGTAAGCCCTATTGGAATAGGTAAAGATGAATTTTGGACTAATTTAGTGAATGGTAAATCTGGAGTTGGTAAAATCACGAGATTTGATCCAACTGAATATTCCACACAAATTGCTGGAGAAGTAAAAGATTTTGATCCAACACAATTTATTGATAAAAAAGAAGCAAAAAGAATGGATAGAACGACTCAATTTGCAGTAGCAGCAGCAAAAATGGCGATTGCAGATGCAAAATTAGATGTTGAAAAAGAAAATCGTGAAAGAATTGGTGTTTTTATCGGTTCAGGGATTGGCGGAATGGAAACATTACATAGTCAATATGAAACATTATTTCAAAAAGGTCCAAATCGTGTTAGTCCGTTCTTTATTCCAATGATGATTGGGAATATGCCGGCTGGCCAAGTTTCAATAACTTTTAATTTGCAAGGACCAACAAGTTGTGTAGTAACGGCTTGTGCTACTGGAACTAATTCTGTAGGTGATGCTTTTAAAGTTATTCAACGTGGTGATGCTGATGTAATGCTTGCTGGTGGAACCGAAGCTTGTATTTCACCAGCACCAGTGGCTGGATTTTGTGCAATGAAAGCATTGTCGACTAACAATGAAAATCCAGAAAAAGCTTCCCGTCCATTTGATAAAGGTCGTGATGGCTTTGTTATGGGTGAAGGTGCCGGTGTTGTTATTTTAGAAAGTTTAGATCATGCGATTGCTCGTGGTGCTACTATTTATGCTGAAGTTGCCGGATATGGTTCTAATTCTGACGCTTATCATATTACAGCGCCAGCTCCAGAAGGCGTAATGGCTGCAAAATGTATGGGGTTAGCAGTGAAAGATGCTGGGTTAGATGTAACTGAAATTGACTATATTAATGCTCACGGTACATCTACGCCACTTAACGATAAAAACGAGACTTTAGCAATTAAATCACTATTTGGTGATCATGCAAAGAACCTTGCGATTAGCTCAATAAAATCAATGACAGGTCATTTATTAGGGGCTGCTGGCGGGATAGAATGTATTGCTACGGCATTAACAATAGCCAATGATACTATTCCTCCGACAATTAACTATGAAACGCCTGATGATGAATTAGACTTAGATTATGTGCCGAATAAAAGTCGTAAAAGTGTCGTTAAAGCAGCTTTATCAAATTCATTCGGTTTTGGTGGACATAATGCAACAATCTTGCTTAAAAAATACCAAGCATAAGATAATGCAACATAGATATAATGAGCTAAAAGCTTTTGCGGAGCTTATTAATATTAATGTTAAAAATTTTCACTATCTAAATCAAGCTTTAACTCATACCTCTTATGCCAATGAATCGAAAAAAGATGTTTTGCATAATGAACGGTTGGAGTTTTTAGGCGATGCTGTTTTAGAGTTGGTAATAAGTTCATATCTATTTGACACTTTCCCCAATTTACCGGAAGGTGAGTTAACAAAAGCTAGAGCAGCGGTTGTTTGCGAGACAACTTTAGCAAAAAAAGCTTTAAATCTTCAATTGGGAGAATATTTATTATTCGGTAAAGGTGAATTAACAACCGGAGGCAAAGAACGTGCTTCAATTTTAGCAGATGCTTTTGAAGCTTTAATTGGTGCTATATATTTAGATTGTGGCATTGAACAAGCACGACAATTTGTCTTGGTGCAGTTAAAAGATGATTTACTGAATATTAAAGATGGTAACCATATTAGAGATTATAAAACATTGTTACAAGAGTTAATTCAAGCTCAAGCTGACAATAAAATTCGCTATGAGATAATTAGCGAAGCGGGGCCGGATCATAATAAAGTATTTGATGTAGCAGTTTTTGTTAATGATAAAATTTTGGGAAATGGTCATGGTAAAAGTAAAAAAGAAGCGGCACAATTAGCAGCGAGAGAGGCCTTAGCGGTCTTGCAGAAATAAGCCTAAAAAAGGATGACGAAAGTCATCCTTTTTAATATGGAGGCACTATGAAAAAATATATAATACCAATTTTTATTCCTCACTATGGTTGTAGTCATGATTGTGTTTTTTGTAACCAGAATAAAATAACAGGTCAAAACACAGAAATTACAAGAACATATGTTGAGAATGTTATTGACAGTCATTTAAAAAATATTAAGTTACCGCGCGATATTGAAATTGCATATTATGGAGGTAGCTTTACAGCTTTGAGCATACAACAGCAAACAGCGTTGTTGATGCCAGCTTATCATTTAGTAACTAAAAAAATAGTTAATAGTATTAGAGTATCAACGCGTCCAGATTGTATTACGATAGAAATTTTGAGGAATTTAATAAGTTTAGGTGTTGAGACTATTGAATTGGGGGTACAATCGCTAGATGATGCTGTTTTAACAGCTAGTAATCGAGGGCATAGTTCAAATGATGTTTATAATGCTGTGACTTTAATAAGAAAAACTTCGCTCAAACTTGTTTTGCAAATAATGCCGGGATTGCCGGGTGATGATTTTACTAAGATTATTAAAACGGGATATAAGATAGTAAGACTAAACCCTGACTATGTAAGGGTTTACCCAACGATCGTAATTGAAAATACGAAATTGTCACAACTATATCAACAACAGCGTTATAATCCCTTAACAATAGGCGAAGCAGTACAGGTTTGTTCGTTTTTAAAAATATTATTTGAGGAAAATAATGTTTCTATTATTAGGATGGGCTTACAATCTACTACCGAGTTAGAAAGCGATAGTACAGTGCTGGCAGGTCCGTATCACCCATCTTTTGGTGAAATGGTAGAGAGTTATTTGTTTCAGGTAATTATTAACAATATTTTAGAGCAAATTAATATGAAAAAGCATGATATTACGATATATCATAATACGAAAGATTCATCGAAAATTCGTGGTTTGAAAAAAATAAATATTTTATACTGGAAAAATAAATTTAGACTTGATAATATTATTTTTAAAGCAATTGATATAGAAATTGGTTTTATTATTATAAAAGTTGATAATATAAAATATTTTTCACATAAAAAGTTTTTAATGTTGTGAGTGTTATAGTAGAGGTGCAAAAATGGAAAAAATAATAAAAAATATTACTGAATGGTCTTATCTTAAAGAATTACCAACAACAATCTTAAGTTTCAATCTAAAATTGCTAATGAAACAAGATGGTGATTTATTTTATATTTGTGCCTATCAAAACTTTGAACTAAAAAAAGAAGTTGTTTTTGTATATGATCATGCGACAAAAGAATTTTTAGTTAAACTAAAAATCGGTTTACTGGAATATTGTGAAACTTTGTTTATCAGCACTAACCTTGAAAGATACGAGAGTATATTAAAAGAAAAATTGGAAAATGTCATTAGAGATTTAACTTTTTTTTCAAAGGATAAAATAGATAGTATTTTATTCGATAAAAATATTATGCAACATAAATTTAACTTTGAATTTCCGGAGGAAAGTAATGGTTTTAAACTATATATAAGACCTAATCAACCGCTGAAATTAATTAATGGCTCTTATGTTATTTTAGATTATAGCGATTTTGCAAATGATAGTAATTTAGTTATTTATTATAATATTTTTCGTGATGAATTTTTCGGTGAGCTGAGAATAAGAAAAACTCCTGAAATGACAAGCGCTTTTGATGCCAAGGAAGTTAGTGAATTAGCAGAAAAAATTGAAGAGAATCTTGTTGATGAATTAAAAAAATTGAGAGCTAGAATAGAGGAGAAAAATGAATAATTTTATTAAAACGGCGTTAACGATTGCTGGATCTGACAGTAGTGGTGGTGCTGGTATTCAGGCAGACTTAAAAACATTTTCGGCTTTGGGTGTTTTTGGTATGAGTGTAATTACTGCAATAACAGCCCAAAATACTTGTGGCGTAACTGCTATTAGGGAGTTAGACGATGAAATTTTAAAAGCACAAATAGATGCTATTTTTACAGATATTACAGTCGATGCAGTCAAAATAGGAATGCTGTCTAATATTGACATTATTAAAACTGTAAGCAATTCTTTGCAGTATTATAATTATACTAAAGTTGTGTTAGATACTGTGATGATATCAAAAAGTGGTAGTTATTTATTGCAAAAAAATGCGGTAGCATCTCTAAAAGAATTATTATTGCCTAAAGCATTGGTAGTAACGCCGAACTTACATGAAGCAACAGAATTGGTGGGTTTTGATGTTGTTAATCTGAAAACTATGGAGCAGGCAGCTGCAGTAATTTGGAAAATGGGAGCGGAAAATGTAGTTGTAAAAGGTGGACATTTAATGGGAGATCCTTGTGATATCTTGTTTGATGGTGATAAAATGATTTATTTTAAAAATAAGCGGATTGAAACTAAAAATACTCATGGAACAGGGTGTACTTTTTCTTCGGCTATTGCTGCTGAAATAGCTAAAGGAAAATGCGTTGTTGAAGCTGTTGAAAAGGCTAAAGAATATATTACTAAAGCGATTGAACATAGTTTTTCCTTGGGCAAAGGAGTAGGTCCAACTAATCATTTTTTCAACTTAAAAAATGATTAAAAAATAGCTTGACTATGAATATAAATGTAAGTATAATATTAATTGTCGCTGATGCGAAAATAAAGTAAGATAAAGTTGACATGAAGTAATGGTTATGGTATCATTACTAATGTTATTAAAAATGGCCCGGTAGTTTAGTTGGTTAGAATGCCGCCCTGTCACGGCGGAGGTCGAGGGTTCGAGTCCCTTCCGGGTCGCCAGTTAATTTTGATATAGTGCGGAAATAGCTCAGTGGTAGAGCATCGCCTTGCCAAGGCGAGGGTCGCGAGTTCGAATCTCGTTTTCCGCTCCATATAAGGCGACATAGCCAAGTGGTAAGGCAGAGGTCTGCAAAACCTTTATTCCCCAGTTCAAATCTGGGTGTCGCCTCCAATTTAATATGCCGGGGTGGCGGAACTGGCAGACGCACGGGACTTAAAATCCCGCGGATAGTGATATCCGTACCGGTTCGATTCCGGTCCTCGGCACCAGTTCAAAAAATAACTCCTGTTAGCAGGGGTTTTTTTTTATCTAAAATCAAAATAAAAAAAGGAATTCCTAAAGCTTTTGTAGAAATTAATATGCAACGCTGTAATTGATGGGTTTTAATGCCTATTTTATGGTTATATTGTAGACAACGATTATTTTAAAGTGCTAAAATTTTAATATATTAATAATAGTGAACTTGTTGATAGAAGTAGGAGGAGTTATTTTGGAAAAGTCAACACTCATAGGCGTTGTGATGGGGTTTATTTCGATTTTTGTAGGGATGGTAATTAAAGGTGCTCCGTTATCAGCACTGGCTAATCCGGCAGCATTTTTGATAATAATTGGTGGTACATTTGCATGTTTATTTACAGGCTTTACGATGGAACAATTAAGAATTTTACCATCGCTTTTTAAAAAAGCATTTAGAATGCCCAATGGTAGACCGAAAGCCGAATTATTGACATTGTTCGTAGAATTATCACAAACAGCACGACGTGAAGGGATTCTGGCCTTAGAAAGTAAAGTTTCTGATATTGCTGATCCGTTTTTGAAAAATGGTCTGAATATGGTTATTGATGGTATGGATCCGGAGTTTGTGAGTGATGTTCTTGATGCAGAAGTTGAAGGGATGGAACAACGCCATAATGATGGTGCCGCTATTTTTAATCAGGCTGGTACTTATGCACCGACATTAGGGGTTTTGGGAGCCGTTGTTGGACTTATTGCTGCCTTGGGTAATTTGACTGATATTGATAAATTGGGAGCTTCGATTGCGGCAGCGTTCGTTGCAACATTACTTGGTATTTTTACTGGTTATGTTATTTGGTTGCCATTTGCTAATAAACTGAAAATGTTATCAAAGCTTGAAGTAACTGAAAAAAGAATGATTATTGAAGGCATTTTGTCTCTGCAAGCCGGTGACTCACCGATTGCTATCGAAGCTAAGTTAATGGTATTTATTCCACAAAGTGAACGCGATAAATTGAAAAAAGATAAAGCGTCGGGGGAATAAGCTATGGCTAGAAAGAAAAAGAAGCATCATCACGAAGAACATATTTCTGAAGCTTGGCTGATTCCTTATGCTGATATTTTAACACTATTGTTGGCGTTATTTATCGTACTGTATGCCTCATCTCAAGTTGACCAAAAGAAATTTCAACAAATTGCTCAATCTTTTAGTATGGCTTTTAATTCAGGGCAACCGGCACTATTGCAAAGTCAATCTAATCAGCCCGATGTACAGATGGATGTTAGGAAATCAGATCAGGCTTATTTACAAGAAACAACGCAATTAATGGATGTAAAAAACAAAATTGATAAATATATCGCTGAAAATAAATTGGAAGATTCACTAAAAACAGACTTAACAGAAGATGGTTTGCTGTTAAGAATTAAAGAAAAAGCATTATATCCTTCTGGTAGTGCTAATTTATTACCGGAGTCACTGGCAATTGGTACGCAAATCGCTAAAATCTTGGTTGGAATATCACAAAAAGTTATTGTTTCAGGACATAGTGATAATGTACCGATTAACACTTATGAGTTTCCGACTAACTGGGATTTAAGCTCTAAGAGATCTGTTAACTTTATGAGATATCTTCTTTCACAAGCTAACCTTGATCCGGCTAAATTTAGTGCAACTGCGTATGGTCAGTATCAGCCGATTGTTGCTAATACTACAGAAGAGGGTAGAGCGCAAAATCGACGAGTTGAGGTTTTGATATCTCGTAGCTTTAAGCAAAATAATATACAATCAATTATGTAGTTAGAGTCGACCTTTCATTTTGAAAGGTCGACTTTTGAAATAATACTTTCTTATTGAGGTGTGTTTGGTGATAAAAGGTTTGGGTATTGATATTATTGAAATAGGAAGAATAAAAAAAGCCATAGAGAATGAAAATTTTTTGGCAAGGGTTTTTACGGTGAAGGAGATTGCTTATTGCGAAGCCAAAAAAGCTCAAAAAGTGGCCTCTTATGCGGCTAGATTTGCCGGCAAGGAAGCTGTTTTAAAAGCCTTTGGTACTGGGCTGCGAGAAGGAAAGTTAAGAGAAATTGAGATTATTAATGATGAGCTTGGTTGTCCGCAGGTTTTTTTAACGGGTTTTTTTGCAGAATTGGCGAAAAGAAAAAATATAACTAGTATTTATATAACCTTAAGTCATACTAAAAAAAATGCGATAGCACAGGTTGTGTTTGGAGGGGAGTAAAAGATGAAAGTTATAACAGCTGAAGAATTAAAAAAAATTGAGCAAAGTGCAATCAATGATTATGGCATTAGTGAATTGGTTTTAATGGAAAATGCCGGTGTTGAAGTTAGTAGAATTGTAAAATGTCAGATTACTGCAGTTGATAATAAAAAAATTATTATTTTTGCCGGTAAAGGAAATAATGGTGGTGATGCGTTTGTAGTGGCAAGGCATTTGGCTAATCAAGGGGCAAAAATAAAAGTTTTTATTTTAGGAGAAATTTCTGAAATTTCAGCATCAGCGACTGTTAATTTAAATATATTGCGAAAAATGAATATTGATATTACGACCTTAATACATGAACGTGATTATGATAAGTTGAAAATAGCGATTGCTTTTGCTGATTGTATTGTTGATGGTTTAATTGGTACTGGGTTTAATGGCAGTTTAAAAGCTGAGGCCGAAAAAATAATAAATTTAATCAATAATAGTGGCAAAGCTGTAATTTCAATTGATATTCCTAGTGGTGTTAGTGCCGATAATGGTAAAATTTCAGCTACTGCAGTTAGAGCGACTAAGACGGTAACTTTTTCTGTGCCCAAATTAGGATTAATCTTATATCCCGGAACTGGTTATGTGGGAGAACTATTTGTTGCTGATATTGGCATACCAAGAAAATTATTAGAACTGCCAAGTTTAAAGAGCAGTATTTTTAATATTGATGACATTAAAGCATTTTTGCCAATCAGGGCGGTGGAAGCATATAAAGGTAGTTGTGGCAGAGTTTTAGTAATTGCGGGATCGCTTGGAATGACTGGCGCTGCTACATTGGCCACTGCGGCAACATTAAGAGCTGGTGCGGGTATGGTTACTGTAGGCATTGGCAAGAGTTTAAATGAGCAATTGGCAGTAAGGCTGACGGAAACACTAACATTGCCACTAGCACAAAATGAAAATGGTAGTTTAAATGAAGAGTGTATTCATGAAATAAGAAATAATATTTTAGAGAAAAAAATTGATGCAGTAGTTGTTGGTCCTGGTCTAGGGCGCCAACATGAAACTCAAAAAATTATAACAGAGTTAATCACTGAAATTGATAAACCATTAGTGATTGATGCTGATGGATTAGTTGCTATTAGTGAGCAAAATATATCATTTGATAATAAAAAATATAAACCAGTATTAACTCCTCATCTTGGTGAGTTTTCAAGATTAATTGGACTCTCTATTGAGGAAATACAAGAAGATATTATTTTCTTTAGTAAACAAGCAGCTAAAGATTTAAATTGCATTTTAGTTTTAAAAGGACCAAGAACGATAGTGGCATCGCCACAAGAAGATATATATATCAATACCAATGCCAATGAAGGGATGGCCACAGCAGGAGCGGGCGATGTCCTTAGTGGAATAATTGGAAGTTTTATCGCTCAAGGCTTGGGGAGTTTTGAGGCAGCAGTGGCTGGTGTTTTTGTGCATGGATTGGCAGGCGATATTGTAGCGTGCAATGAGGGGAAAATTGGTATGATTGCTTCTGATATTGTTAGTGCTATTCCTAAAGCGATAGCGAAAATTCAAACTAAGAGGCTAGAATAATGATTTTTTCGATAAAAAACACAATGCTTTCCATATTATTAGTGCTTAGCATGCTTTTTACAGCTGCTTGTACCCCTATTAAAATGGAAAACACTAACAATAACGAGTTAACTGTAAAAGTTTTAAATATTGGTCAAGGTGATGCAATTCTTATTAAACAAAAAGATAAAGTTACCCTTATTGATACCGGCGATGTGGAGCAACAGGATAATTTAATTAAAATTTTAAAAAGTGAAAAAATAGTCGTTATCGATAACCTTATTATTACTCATCCGCATGCTGATCATTTAGGTGGTGCACTAGGTGTTTTAAATAATTTTACGGTAAATAATGTTTATGACAATGGACAGTCTACTACAACCAAACTATACCGGAATTACTTAAAAAAAGTTACTGAAAAGAAAATAAAATACAATCAGCTTGTCGCCGGACAACAATTAGAACTGGGAAATGATGCATTCCTTAAAATTATTAGTCCTGCCAGTAGCTTTGATAAAAATGGTGAATTGAATAATAATTCCATTGTTACTCAATTGGTTTATCATAGTTTTAAAATGCTTTTAACAGGTGATGCTGAAGAAGAAACCGAGAGTAATATTGTAAAGAGTAATATTGATATAAAATCAGATGTTCTAAAGAGCCCCCATCATGGTAGTCGAAGTTCATCTAGTAAAAATTTTCTCAAGGCGGTTGATGCTAAAGATGTTATAATTTCATTAGGCAAAGATAATGATTATAAGCATCCCCATGAAGAAGTTTTGAAAAGATACAAAAGCTTAAATATGAATATTTATCGCACTGATTTAAATGGTACTGTTACAATTAATACCAATGGTACAACTTATGAAATTTTAAAGGAGCAGTAAAATGTTGAAAGCAGTAATTGATAGATTTGAAGATGATAAAGCTATTTTATTGATTGGTGAAGCTGAAGAAAAAGTTGTTTTTCCTAAAAAATTTTTGGATGTTAATTTAAAAGAGGGCGATTACGTTAAAATCAAGATCTATTTTGATTTTGAGGAAACTGCAATGGCGAGGAAAGAGGCTACGCAGTTAATGCAGAACTTAATTAAAAACTCCGGAAAGTAGTTGATTTTTTGAAGAGAATTTTTGGAATACTTATTGTTATAACTGCATTGTTATTACCACAAGCTGCTTTGGCGGCTAGCAATAATGTAAAATTATTAAATATTAGTATTGATAAAGGAAAAATTCAGACTGATAATAATGTGCAGAAAGTTATTATTGAAACCACGGATTTGGCAGATTTTACAATAAAAGAAAATGGC
>RRZU012950871.1_pt1 | contig 14115 bp, 16 predicted proteins | sample 2165561 | NCBI WGS metagenome assembly RRZU01 (sample SAMN10456909, study PRJNA506462) | wastewater metagenome | isolation source: wastewater sludge | place: USA: Moscow, Idaho
AAGTTTTTCTACTCTTAATTTTTCTCCTAGCGCTACTTTGTACTGTTTACCACCAGTTTTTATAACTGCGTACATGTAGTTCACCTCCTGTAAGATTTCGCTAAATAAGGTTGCTGAAAACCTTAATTTATGCGTATAACACAGATTTAAGTTTATCACATTTTAAACTCTTTGTCAATTATTTTTATATTGTTTCAAAAGCACTCAATAATAAGCCAACTATCGCTATTACAATAATTATAAGAGCCTCTTCTTTTACATATACTGGCCTCTTCTTATACTTAAGAGTTTTTAGTAGAGGTTCTAATACCACTAAATTGAAATAATAAAACAAAGGAATAAGAACTATAGCTATAGTTTTTGCTAAATGATTATCAAATTGATTTTCAATTATAGACAAAAGTAAAAATATATTTACTGCAAAATAGAGTCTATTTGTTAAATTTCCAAGAATTTTTTCATAAATCAAAATAGAAAAATACGAAGCTAATATAAGTAATATTAAATATGCTGATTCATTATCAAAAAAATACCCATAAACTAACTTTTGTAAATACAATATCACCGTTCCCATACTCAAAAGAATAAAAAAATCCTTTGATATTTTTTCTTTAGCTAGTTCATTTTTGTGTAATTCTGTAAAAAAATTTGCCCCAATATAATATTTATAAAAAAAATTTTGAACAATTATAAGACTTATTACAACTTTTAAGTTATAAAGAAAATTCATTTTCTCCCACCTACCTTCAAAAACTCTGCTATTATTATAGTAATTCCTATCAATAACAGTGTGCCTGAATTATTATCAAAAATAAGAAGACCCTCATAGTTAGAAAGTATTTTAATTCCAAAAATAGAACCTTTAACAATAAGTTCTTTCAAGAGTCCTATGAATACAAAAGCATCAATATATACTAGCAGTTCTCTTATTAAAGTCTTAAACTTTGTTTCTTTATACTCAAGTATTACTATAGGTATTATTGGCAAAGAATAAATAAAAAGCTTATTATCCATAGCCCATCTATAATCAATTATCTTTCCAACTTTAAATATTATACTAGCTATAAGTCCCGAAAAAAGTATACCAAAAATAATATTTTTCTCTTCGCTCCAAAATTTTCTAAAAATAATATTTAAAGATGCTACAACAAATATTATTATTGCTCCTATAAAACTATACAAAGAAGTTCCTGTTCCGAAAAGAACAAGTATAATAAGAAGTTGTTTAAGCCCCATTCATTCCACCACCGTTTCACTAGCTCCAGAATAAGAATCTAATTCTACAGCACCTTCAGTACTAAGAGCTGGTGGAGTGGTTACAGTTAATTCTTCTACAACAAGTTCCTCTTGTTCTATTTTATTTACCTCTACACTAATTTCTCCCTCTGCTTTATCAGAGTTATTATTTTTCTCTCCAGTATTTATTATTCTTGCATTATAAATTTTTAATACTTCTTTTATTGTTTTGTAGAAATTTAGAAAAGTATAGGTTGCTCCACTTGCTGAATCTATTTCTTTTATAAACTTACTATTTATATCTTTCCCTTTCCACAAATCTTCATATTCTTTTTCAGAAATTTTACTCCCTAAACCTAATGTTTCTTGATGATTAATTATCTTATGACCTAAAGTTACTCCTTTTAAATCTAGAGCAAGTAAAAACTCCATGTCTTTTTCACTATAGCCTCTACTTTGTCCCTTTACAATATATGCTATTTTCTTTTCCCCAATATAAGCTGGGATAAATAAAAAACCTTCATAATATAAACTCTCTTCATACATGTCAAATTTTTCAGCTACAGGAACTAATCTTTTCATTTCCTTCAAAAGCATATTTTCTTTTTGAACTTCTATTTTGGCAGAGTATTTTTTATCAAAAAAATTCAACAAAAGAATACATAATACACTAAATGCTACTATCTTTAACAATGAATAAAACTCTTTCATTTCCCTTCCCCTTCCAAAAACCCTAGGCTTAAATAATTTGTTGAATAATGGTGCAAAAGCATTCCCAATCAATATAGCGTAAGCTAACCCTTCAGGATGCTGCGTGAACTCCCTAATAATAACTACAAGAATCCCAACAAAAATAGCGTAAGCTTTTTTTGCCCCATGGGTATGTGGAGAACTAACTGGATCAGTTAAAAAATAGATAGCCCCAAATACTACTCCTCCTGAAAAAAGGTAGTAAATAGGATTTTTATCAAAAATTAATCCTCCACAAAATACAACTGTCATCATTATAAGAGGATATCTAAAATTAACTCTTTTCCTTAAAGATAAATATAAAAACCCAAATAAAAGTGCTAGAAAGGATATTTCTCCTAAGGAGTTATATTTATTAATTCCAAAAATAAAATCCTTATAAACAACTGTATTTTCAAATAAGTCCTTTTGATATTTCAAAAGCTGTAAACTAGTAGCTCCACTTAATCCGTCTAAAACTTTATAATGAAAGACATATTGAGGAAAGGAAAACATTAAAAAAACTCTTCCTATTAGGGCAGGATTAAAAAGATTTTGTCCCATCCCACCAAAAATAAACTTCCCTATTAACAATGCAAAAAAAATACCGAAAAACAAAATCCACAAAGGTATATTAATAGGCAAGCTTAGAGCTAATAACACTGCTGTTATTGCACTGCTTATCCCTTGGTCTTCCTTGGGAAGTTTGAAAAACCTTGTAAAAAGAATATCAAGAGCTAATGAAACACCTAATGAAAATAGCATTTTAAATATAAACTCGCCTTTATAAATAAAAAATCCTACCAAAAATATAGGAAATAGTCCTATCAAAAAATCTATCATTATTACTCTAGTATTCAAATTATTTCTTATATGTGGACTTGCTCCAATTTTAAGCTTATTAGTCATCGGTCACCTCTTTAAGCTTTCTCTTTATAAGGTATATACTTTCTAACAAAGGTCTATTTGAAGGACATACGTAGGTACAGACTCCACATTCTATGCAATCAAACACCTCATATTCCAAAGCTTCTTCAAACTCTTCTGCAAAATAAAGTTGTTCAAACCTAAGAGGCACAAGGCCCATTGGGCATTTGTCTACACATATCCCACAGTTTATACATGGTTCTGTTTTCTTTATATTAATTTCTTCTTTACTAAGAAAAAGTAAAGCTCCTGTATTCTTCCAAATAACTGTATTTGCGTCATAAATACTTTTCCCAGTCATAGGCCCTCCTATAACTATCTTTTGGGTATCTATTTTCATTTCTAAATGCTCTTTTATTTCTTCTACAGAAGTCCCAATTTTGATTTTCAAATTTTTTGCTTCTTTAATTCCATTACCAGAAATAGTTACAATCCTATCTATAAGAGCTTTTCCTAAAAATACTGCTTGATATATTGCAAAAATTGTTGCTATATTCTGTATTAAATAGCCTTTATTTATTGGAAATTCTTCCTTTGAAATTTCTTTATGAAATAATGCTTCTACCAGAATCCTTTCTTCCCCTAAAGGGTATTTCCTTTTTAACTCCCTAATTTCAATAACTTTTGAAACTTTTACAGCCTTCTTCAGTTCTAAAATAGCCTCTTTTTTATTATCTTCTACTGCTATAATTACAGATTTTAAATTCAGCACTTTTATTAAAATATTAATTCCTTCAATTATTTCTTTTGCTTTTTCTTGCATAAGTCTTTCATCACAAGTCAAATAAGGCTCACATTCACATGCATTAACTATGAGAGTTTTAACTTTATTCTCATAAGCTTTTCTTATTTTCAAATAAGTAGGATAAGCTCCGCCGCCCATTCCAACTATGCCTTTTTCCTTAACTAAATCTATGAAATAATCTATATCCAAATCCTCTACAGAGCTTAAATTAAATTCATCATCCATATTTTCATTAAAGTCATTTTTAATAAGGAGAATTTCCTCAATCTTTCCATTATCATTTACTATTTCAAGTATTTTTTCCACTTCACCTGATATAGGACTATGAAGACTTGGGCTTATTTCTCCTCTTGCCAAAACTTGACCTTTTTTTACATAATCTCCTATACTTACAAGTTTTTTCAAATTATTTCCAAGGGGAAGCCTAATATATTTTACATTTGACATAATTTCAATATTTACAAATTTTGTTCTTTTCTTTCGTTCTACGTAAATACCAGGTATTTTTTTAAAAAAAATCATAGTTCCCCCTTTTTTATTTTTTCTCAATGAAGAAAGAGACTTAGCAATAAACTAGTCTCTATTATAGCACACTCATATTAAGGGTGCAAAATTATACTGTTTTTTTGTCAAAATATCATAAAATTTATCACACAGTTCTTCAGGTAAGGTCCCTACTACTCTTTTCCCATCAAAAGGAAATTTAGTTAGCCTCTTAGTTTCTAAGTTTTCTTGAAAAAATATTATATCTTCCATTTCAAAAGACTCAAAAGGCTCATGATATCTATGGTTCTCACCTTTAAAAACCAAATATTTTTTTTCTTTAATTCTATGAATTTCTATTGGCTCTAGGAGACTTTCCATTATAAATTCTTTTTTTTCGTAACAGGCTCTTTCTCTATTGTGTTTTTTTTCTTTTTTATATTTATGTGCGTGTACATTTAAAGAATGTATAACCATTTCTATCAATTCATAATTAAATTGACCACTCTCAATTTCTTTTATATAGTTCTCCATATTATTCATATAACCACCTCAAATATAATTCTGTAATTTGAAAACAATATGAAAAAAGCTTATCTTCCGATAAGCTTTATCTTTAATTATTTAGCCCAACCTGGCTCTACATGGCCATAGTCTCCGTCTTTTCTTTTATATACCACATTAAGCTCTTCTGTTTCATGATTCATAAAACAATAGAAATCAGTTTCTAAAGCTTCCATTTGTAGTATTGCTTCTTCTACATCCATTAATTTAGGTGAAGTTACTTTAGTTGAAATAATTTTTTTTGTTTCAACATCGTCATGTCTTACGTCTACACTTGGTTTAATTAGACCTTTGGCTCTATGGCTATGTCTATTATCTCTTAATTTTTCTTTGTGCTTAGTAATTTGAACATCTAAAATATCATAAACTTCATCAATAGCTGCATAAAGATCTTTGTCTTCTGCGCTAGCCTTAATCTTTGATCCATTTACAAAAACAAGAACATCTGCTTCGTGATGTGGTTCTCCTTTCGTATGTTTAGCAGAAAGCGTTATATCTACCTCCAAAATATTATCGAAGTGCTTCGTAATTCTCCCAATTTTTTTTTCTGCATAGTCTCTAATTGGTTCTGTAACTTCTAAATGTCTACCACTTATGATCATTCTCATAAGTATCACTTCCTTTCAACTTACTTTGGTACTATATATCCTTGTAATTAAAGTATACCTCCTAATTTTTAGGATTTCAAGTATATTTAAAAATTTTCTAAACTTTTTTTCATAATAGCTCTACAAAAGTTTTCTTTTTTATCAAATTTCACTTCATCCATTAGTTTATTCATAATGAAAAGTCCTCTTCCTGATTCAGAGAGCTCAATCACATCAAATATTTCTTGAATTTTACTAACTTGTTTTATTTTTTCTTCGCTAGGTATATCGCCAAAATACTCAAATATAATTTCAAAATAACTACTAGTTAAATTTAAAATTACTTTAATTTTTTTATCTGGAACTTCTGTTTTTTGCCCATGTTTTATTATATTAGTAAAAAGTTCTCCTACGCAAATTTCAATATTATTTTTAAACAAATCATAAAACTTATATTCTAAAGAAATTTGCTTTATTTCTTCCCTCAAATTCTTTATACAAGTATAGTCCCCATCATAATAGATTTCCTTTTTATACATTGGTCACCTCGACATTTCCAATTTACCTTTTTTTAGATAAACTCTAGCTTTACATACACTAGCTAATTCTTCGCTATGAGTTACAACTATTATAGTTTGCTTTTTCTCTTCATTTATTTTTTTCAAAACTTTATGTATAACTTCACTTGTTTCAACATCTAAATTTCCTGTTGGTTCATCAGCTAAAATTATCTTAGGATTATTAATGAGAGCTCGTGCTATTGCTACTCTTTGTTTTTCTCCACCTGAAAGTTCTGATGGTCTGTGATTAATCCTTTCTCCCAGTTCTACATCTTCTAAAAGTTTTATAGCTCTTTCTTTTATTTTCTCTTTGTCTTCATTTTTTGTTGCAAGAGCTGGTAGCATTACATTTTCCAAAGCAGTAAATTCAGGCAATAAATAATGAAATTGAAAAACAAAACCTAAACACTGATTTCTTACTTTATCTCTTTCTTCTTCTTTTAAGGAATTAATTTCCCTTCCTTCAATAAAAATATTCCCCTCATCAGCCTTATCCAAAATCCCGATAAGATTAAGAAAGGTAGACTTTCCAGAACCAGATTTTCCTAAAACTGCTACAAAATCTCCTTCATTCAATTCCCAATTCAAATCTTTAATTATACTCAATTCATTTTTCTTTTCTTTATAATTCTTACATAGATTTTCTATTCTAAGTATTTTACTCATATTTTAATGCCTCCACTGGAGTAAGTTTTGCTGCCCTATGACTTGGAAATATACTTGAAAATAAAATTATTAAACTTGTTGCAGCAACTATAATTAAAACTTCCTTTAAACTTATCTCCACAGGTATTGATGTCAAGTAATATATTTCTGTAAGTTTATCAAAAATACCTTTTTCTAAAAAATACATTATTAAATAAGATAGTCCTATACCAAAAACTATTCCACTTAAACCTAATATACTCCCTTCTAAAAGGAATATTCTCATAACCATATTCTTACTGTAACCCATTGATCTTAATATCCCTATATCTTTAGTTTTTTCTCTTACCATCATATTTAAAACAACTCCAACAACAAAACCAGAAATCACTATAATAAGTGAAAAAAGAACTATCATAACTGTTTTTTCTAAGCTTAAGGCTTTTAATAAGGAGCTATTAATATCTCCCCAAGTTCTCACTCTATATTCTTTAGCAATATTTGCTATCTCTGGCAAAATTTTAGGTGCATCATAAGGATTATCAAGCATTATATCCATACTCCTAAGGACTTCTCCACTATCAGATATCACTTGCGTTGTCTTAAGAGGTAATATTATCATAGAACTATCGAATTGAAGGCTTCCACTTTTGAATACTCCTCCTATTATAAGATTTATCTTTTTATTTTCTGCTGATGTGAGCTCAATTTGTTCTCCTACTTTTAGAGAAAACTGTTCAAAAAGTTCTGAGCCTATAAGTACTTTATTATACTCATCAATTTTAATTTCACCTTCTACCAGAATTTTTTCCAAATTCATAGCCTTTGAAGCTTTAGAGAAATCCATTCCTTGAATTTGAACTCCAGTTGAATAAGAACCAGATTCATTGTCTGTTTTTATTATCCCTTGATTAGTAAAAGTAGGAACTACTCCTTTCACACCTTTTATTTTCTCAATTTCTTCTATATAACTTTCGTACTCTTCTATATAATACCCATTATTAGTAACTGTTATATGGGGAGATATAGAAAGTATATTGTCAATCATATTATTATTTAAACCATTGTTTATAGCAACTGATACAGTTAATACTGTAATACCAATTACTATACTAAGTATACATAAAAGACTTTGCTTTTTCCTTTCCAGTATATGTCTTTTTGCTATAAAAAATTCTATCACTTAATTACCTCTCTTTCTATTAATATTTTACCCTAATTTTCTTCAAAAAGTAAGAATATTTTTTTATTTCATGATTTTTTTAACAAAATATAAGGTTTAATATTTGTATCTACTCAGGCATAACTAATAAATAAATTTAAATCTTTTGTTTTTATGGGGTTCGGGGCAAAGCCTCGTAATTAACCATCCAAGCAGTTAGTAATATTTTTAGAAACTATAAAAATACCATAGTCCTAAAACCATGGTATGAAAGTTCTATTTATTTTTGTTTATTATCAAAGTCTAAAATTTGTATATTTCTACTTTTACTTATATCTATAAATTTACCTGCATCTGTAACAAGTAGTGGTTTTGTTAATTCATAAGTATTTAAGCTCACTATCTTTGCTTTTTCTCCATTACTTAGCTGTACTTCAGAACCTACATAGTATTCAGTGAACTTTTTTATAAAAGTCATAATAATACTATAATCAAGTTTTCCAAAAGTCTGATTTTGAAACATCTCCAAAACCTTAAAAGGCGACACTCTCTCTTTGTAAACTCTATTAGAAGTCATTGCATCAAATATATCTGCTATGGCTAATATTTTTGCATGTATAGGAAGTTTATCTCCACTAATCCCCAAAGGGTATCCACTTCCATCTACTTTTTCATGATGAAGAGTTACAGCTTTAATCATCTTTTGATCTGTATAACCCATTTCCGTTAACATTTTGTGCGAATAGGCTGGATGCTTTTTCATTTCTAAAAATTCTTCATCAGTTAATTTCCCAGGCTTATTAAGAACCTGAGGGTCTACTTTTAATTTACCTATATCATGAACCAAACCCGCCAAGACCAAAGTATCTAAATCTTCTTGTGGAAGATTAATCCACTTTCCAATCAGATTAGATATAACTGCTACATTCAAACTATGATTATATAAGTACTCATCTACTTCTTTGACATCCAAAATCTCATTTAATAAATCTACATTTACAGCTAAACTATTTTTTATTTCTTCAACAGTCTTTTCAAGTTCTTTTTTTACCTCTTCACTTGTATTATTTCTGCTAAGTTCATCAAAACTTTTTTTAATACTCACATGCATCTGTTCAAACTTTTCTTTTATTATATATTTTTCTTTTGAATTCTCTAACTTTAGGGCATCTGAATCTAATTCTACCCTTTTGCCACTTTCAAGTTCAACAACTGTTTTTATATCAAGCTTATTTTTTTCTACCTTTATGTACACTTCTCTTGTCCCAGAAAACTTCTTTAGCCTATCTCTTGTTAAAATACTAACAATTGTATCTTTAGACACTAAAAGACGACCTGTTTTATCAAAAACATCGTCGCCTAAAACCATTCCTTCTTTTATATGATCTAAAGGTACTAACAAATTCATATAAATCACCTTATCCATTAGAATCAACACTCTTCTCCATAAAGCTAGCACTTATTAATATAATAGAACAAATAGAAAGAAAAACCATATTTTTTTCAATATAATAACAAAAAAACTAGAATCCATACTAACCTACTTCCCCCTCATAGTTTATAAACATAAATCCATGAATATTACATTTAAAAATATTCTACTATGAAATAAACACTTTTGTCCAGAAAAAGATTTTATTTCGCCAACTAAACATTTTATAATGATTACAATATGAAAGGTTATAGTCTATAGCCTCTGCACTCTTTTCACAAGCTAAACTAATGCAAGTATCTTCCCAAATACAAAAGAGGCCCTGGCCTCTTTATGTTTTATCCAAATCTGTAAGAATTTTGGCTAAGTCCTTATCTTCAGGAAAAATCATTTTTAATCCCTCTAACACTTCTCTATTTTTTTCAATTCTTTCTTTATAAATTTCAAATTCAACCTTATATAATTGTGGTTCATTTTTATAATTTACTAAATCATTCTTCATTTCTAATATTTCTTCTACTAAATGGTCTTTTTTCCCCGACAATTCAATTTTTCCTAATTTTTCCTTGAGATACAGTTCTATATCATGCCATCCTATGTGAGATTTTTTTGACATAAGATCACCTCCTAAGTATATAATCTCTATTCTCCCTCCAAAATAATAATTTCTCAACTACAATTCTTTTTCTCTTTTTAAAAAATAGTATAAAACTTTTTTTGGAATTATTTTTATCAAAAAATAAACGATTTTATTTAATCGACCTGGTACTAGAAGAACATTTTCTTTTTTAAGCTCTTTAAAGGTTAATTCCACAAGCCTCGCCGAGTCCATCCAAAAGAAACTATGTCTTTTCTTTATTTTTGTATACCTATGAAAATCACTTTTCACAAAACCAGGAATAATTACTTTTACTTTTATTTTTCTTTCTATCAATGATAAACTAAGACTTTCAGAAAAAGTTATTAGAAAACTTTTAGTTGCTGCATAAATATGATTATAGCTAGTAGGCAACATTCCTGCTAAAGATGACACATTCAAGACATAAGATTCTTCTTGCATAAGAGGTATTAACTCATGACATATTTTTATAGTACTATCAATATGAACTTTTATCATTTTAAGGCTTTCTTCAATATTTTGCTTAAAAAAAGTTTTCTCATTTCCATAACCTACATTATTTACAAGATATTTAATATTTCTATTTTTCGCAACAAAGAGAAGCTTATTTATAGTTTCATCATCACAAAATTCCCCAATAATGAGAAGAACTTCTATCATGTAGCTAGATTCTAATTCTTCTTTCAGTATTTTTAATTCTTTTTCTCTTCTCCCTGTAAGTATTAAAGAATAAGATTTTTTCCCAAAATAATTAGCAAATTCTTTTCCTACACCACTAGTTGCTCCTGTCACAAGACACCATTCTTTATTTAAACTCATATTCAAACTCTTTACTTCCTTTACTTTGGCTAAAATTTGCCTTGTATTTTTCATAAATCCCATCATAATTTGTATCTGCAAATAATTCAAGTTCAATTATATAATCAGTACTGTAAGTTTTAAAATTTACCAAAAGTTTTTTGTTATTTGTATTTCCTTCTTTATGATTAAGATCGTAGATATATCTTTCCTCTAAGAGCTCTTTATCTTTAGTCCATAAACTTATTCTGACATAAGCCTTTTCAAAACTTTCTAAAGTTTTATTAAAGATTACATTTATTCTAACAGAGTTATTATAATAATGTTCTTTTTTGTCTATATTGCTACAAGCAACCAAAAATATAAACATAAAAGGTAAAATTCTTCTCATCTTTTCTCCTAATTTCTACTTTACTTTAAGGTTTTTTTATGATATAAATATGAAGCATGCCACTTTAGCTCAGTCGGTAGAGTAATACCATGGTAAGGTAGAGGTCGCCGGTTCGATTCCGGCAAGTGGCACCATTATACTTCATGTTTCCAAGCGACGTATTCTCTATAGAGCTCGTCTCTTTTTTTATTTAGTTCTTCTGTAATAACAGGTCTTTTTTCATTTTCTATATTAATAAAATATTCATCTCCTGTTTCCATATATCTTTTTATACCCTCGTTATTTATCCAATAATATATTCCCCAATTTCTCAAATTAAGCTCTTCAGAATAAGGAAAAACTTTGTAATTTACATAATATAATCTATTCTCTTTTAAAACAAAATTTGCTGGAAAATAGTCAATATTTAAATTATCTGAATTAAGAAACTCACTATATCTTAAAAGCTCAATATAGTTGTCTTTTGTTAAAGTTCTATCTCTAATAATTCCTAATAAATCCTTACCTTCTAAATACTCTTTTATTACTATGTTGTTCTCTCTATTATAGCCTAAAAGTTTGGGAGTATATATGTCGAGTGCTTTCAGTCTTTCATAAGAAAATAATTCTTTGTCTATTTCAAACTCTCCCTCACTATCAATTTTTTGGCTAAGTTCCTTTATTACTACCAATTCATTGTCTCTTTCATAAAGAAAAAATTTTCCATTACTTACTTGATTTAACTCCTTTACCAACTTAAACACTTCTATTTTTTTTGTCATTTCATTATAAATTTCTCTATTCATAATTGCCTCCTAAAATAAATTGCTAAAAAATTTCAAAGACTATGTAGTAATTCATTATACGACCTAAAAATTAATGGATAATATATTATAACTCAATTTTAAAAAAATCCAAAGAGTTTTTTAGGATTTATCTTGTAAATAGTTCTCTTTTAAAAAATAAATAATTATTTAATTTATAAAGAATTTTTATTGACATATTTTATCTTTTAGTATAGAATAAATCCTGTAGTAATAACCCGCAATACCAATTTGTTTTATTACCAAATTAAACCCACAAAAAGGAAGCTTATGCTTCCAACACTCTTATTACCCTTTTTTATTATAACTTCCACAAAAATAAAAAAAAGAGTGTTTAATAAAAGCAGGCTTAGGCCTGCTTCCCCCTTTTTTTGCACAAAATTTTATAATGACTTTTGGTTTCTTCTACAATGGAGAAACCTCTTTTTTTATAAAATTCAAGTGCTTTAAGATTACTTTTAAAAACATAAGCCACTAAATCCTTATCAAAATACTCTGCTCTTTTCACTAACATATCTAAAAGTCTGCTACCTATTTTATTTTTTTGATACTTTGGAAGTATCAAAAGTTCATGTAGATAAACTCTTTCAGAATCTTCATTCCAAGAAAAAATCCCTATTTTTTCATCTTCAAGACAAATTATATTATATTTTTCCCTCTGCATACTTTTTTCCATAAAAATTTTTTGAAAAATCAAATCCCATTTCCCCAAATGACTTTCAACATATTTCCTATTTAATTTTTCTTGAACATAAAGCATAAATTCTATATCGTATTCAGTAGCCATCCTTAGTCTCATACTATCCCCTTATCATTTGTCAAATAATGAATAGAGCTCTATACTATTTAACAAAATAATTTTTTTCTTTTTTGGAATTATGTTCCCACCTCTACCCTTTTTAACAACATAATTTCTTCCTTCATTGTTGTCATAAAATTCTTCTCCTCCTCCCAAACCTTTTATTACAAAAGACCTAGGAAAGACTCTTTTATCTCTAAGTTGAAGAAAAAACAGCCCATATTTTTTATTATTTTCAATTAATGTTTCTGCTAGCTCAAAGGGCAATTCCAAATCCCACATCTCTCCATCTCCGCTAGCTATAAGACGTATATCCGAAAGTTTATCCAAATCTCCTACTACGTAAATATCATAAAAATTCTTTTCTTCTGTTTCTGTCCACTTATAGTCCATAGCCAAAAGTCTTATTTCCAACTTAGTTTTTTCCATAGACTTAAAAATCCTCAAAATATCCATTTTTTTAATTAGGCATTTCATAATATCACCTCTTTTACAATTTTAACCTTTTTTTGTCTACTTTTCAATTTTTTTCTAAAATAAAAAAGAAGTTAATTAAAGAGTTCAATTTAGTTCTCTTTATATTAACTTCTTAATCACTATATTTTCGAGGCTTCTACTATTTTTTCTACATCAGTAAAATCTCTTGTAGCAAGAATTTTCTCTTTAACCTCATAAAGTTTTTCTAATTCATTTATCTTTTTCATTTCTGGTACTAAGTCAAGGGAAACAACTCCAAATTTAATTTCAAGCATACCTTCAAGTCCTGATAGAAGACCTTTTTTTTCTTTTTCTAGTCCAACTTTTTGAGCTCTATCTTCTGATTGTTCTTTAAGCTCTGTAAATATATCTAAATCAGCTTTTCTCAAATTTTCCAATACTTCAAGTACAACATCCTTCACCTTAGATACCTCCAAATTATTTTCTCTTACTTTTTCGCTGTTAATTTCCACTATTATAGTTTCATTCTGATTTGGTCTTGTATTAGAATTTTCAAGATTTAAATCAAGAACTTGTTCACTTAATAACATTTCTTCATTTTTATTATTTTCATCTTCTTTGTACTCAAAATCTAAATCAAGTACAGCATTATGAGCTTCAAAAACTTCCCTGTTTTTATCAACTATTTTATCTATACCTTTTCTTATTTCTTCATGATCGCTTTTTTCATCTAAAGAAATGTATTCACTAGTCTCAGAATTTCCAAAAACAAAAGCTCCTTCTTGTGCAAAATCAAAAGTATTAGGCATATAATCTTCTACTTTACTTTCTTCCTCTTCTTTAAAGAGTTCCTCAAATTCAAGTTTATATAAAGAATCAAAACTAGTAATAGTATTTTTTTCAATTAAATTAACTAAAGTTTTAACTTCCCATTTCAGTCTAATAAAATCCTTTTTATCAAGTGTATCAATCCCCTTAGATAAACAATCACTTAGTTTATTAAGATTAAGCTTAAAGTATCCAAAATATTTTTTAGATTCAACTGCTGTAAATATTTCCACAAAAATATTATTGAAATTTATCTCGTTAGTATCGTTTGCCTTAATTTTAAATGGTTTTTTTAACATTTCAAAGTCATTAACTGTTGTAAGCACCTTATCTTCACCTAACTCCTCATTTTCGTTATTTATTTCTTGA
>RRZU013428263.1_pt1 | contig 14115 bp, 13 predicted proteins | sample 2165561 | NCBI WGS metagenome assembly RRZU01 (sample SAMN10456909, study PRJNA506462) | wastewater metagenome | isolation source: wastewater sludge | place: USA: Moscow, Idaho
CATCACGAAGATAATAATTTTTGAAAGCAATTCACAACGAACTTTTGCAAATGCGTTTTACAAGGGAAGCTGTCCTTCATCACGAAGATAATAATTTTTGAAAGCAATTCACAAATGGATTGTAAGTTTTGATGCGGAAGGAAGTTATATCATGTGAGGAAGGTAGTAATGTTTAAATAAATGCTAACTATTAGCCATTAAAAATAACTTGAAATGATTGAAAACTGTTTTTTGCGGTATTATTTTTTTCATTTTATTTAATTAAATCCAATGTTAATAAAATCCATAATCAGCCTTGACTTACATAAAAAAACAGCCTGTAAATATTTACAAGCTGTTTTTATTTTTTCAGTGGAAAGAAAACTTAGTCAAGAGGTTTTCTGCCAGAGATAATATTGAACAATACCACTACAACAGCGATTACCAATAATATATGAACCAGATAACCTGTACTCATTCCTGGTACTACGCCCAGCATTCCTAATAGCCATACTACAATACAAATAGCAGCGACTAACCATAATAGACTTCTCATAATTTTATTTTTTAGTGTGATTGATGAGATACTACCACATACTGTGCCTTTTTGTCTCAGTTGTAAAAAAAATATTTTATTGTTGAGGATATTCTAAAAGGAGAGCCACCGGAAAATGATCGCTGTAACCACCGATATATCTTGATCCGGAGTAGGTTCTCAAAGGGAATTGACTGTTTTTCCTGTCTTTGTTGCAAAGTTTGGCGCTATTGAAAATTAGGGCTTTGTGAGAGCCTTTTTCTATCTCGGAAATGAGAATTTGGTCAAACAAAACGCCTTTTTTACCGTGAAATGTAGAAAATACGTTGTGATCAAAAAGTATTTCAAAAGGATTTTTAACTACAGTATTATTTTCATCGTCTTTGCAGATTTCCTTAATTATATTTTGGTCAGGATTTTCGTTGAAGTCTCCCATAATAATGATTTTTTCACCTTTCTTATGTAGTTCAACAAAGATCGACCTTAATTTTTTCAGGATATGATTTCGGAGATTTTTCTTGATATCAAGATTTCTTTTTGAAGGAAGATGCAATACAAATACTTGGAATTTTTCATTACTAACCATTACCTCAGCCTGCAAAACATCTCTGGAATCGAACTCCGGATTATCATCCAGAGGAAACTTTAAAAAGCTGAAACTTCGCAAAATGCACTTTTCAGGATTTAGTAACAATGCAACGCTTAAACCGCGAGAGTCGTCGGATTTTTGATAAATAATTTCATAGCTCTGCAATGGAGAATGTTCCTTGGTCAAATCTTCCAAAACCCGCAGGTCGCCAATTTCAGCTAAGCCAATAATTGCAGGCAACTGACCTAGATCGTCTTTTATAAAACGAAAAGCCTGACTTATTTTCCTGACCTTGAGTTCATACTTATAATCATCCCAATTGTAAAGAACGGGATTCTGGCTGTCATTAGGAGGAAAAAAATTCTCGACATTATAAAACAGGAATATTTCTTTGTTCATCAGTGATTGTTACCATTTTTTCCGGCGTGTGTAGATAAAGGTAATCACTACAATCAGAACCATTAAACCCAAAGTAAAATAATAGCCGTTTTTATGATGCAGTTCCGGCATATTGTCGAAGTTCATGCCGTAAACGCCAGCAATGAAGGTAATTGGAAGGAAATAAACAGAATAGATAGCCAAAAGTTTCATCACCTGGTTGGCTTTCTGGTCAGACAGAGCCAGAAACATAGAAATTAGGTTTAATGTCTGCGCATTCACGTGGTCAAAATCAGCAATCACATCCTTTTGCTTGTCCAGAAGATCCATCACTTCTACCTCTTCCAGATCCAGCGTTTTGAACTTAGAGATCCATTCTCCGGATATATTCAGGATTCTTGTGTTGAGTCCAGATTTTCTTTTCAGCTTATATAGGCGTCTTATCTGGTTGCTTTGGTTGGTGTTTTTAAGAAAAATTTCATTCTCGATTGCATCCATAATTTCCAGCAGATTGCGGCTTTCATCATCAAAAGTTTTGATAATTTTCAGAGCCAGCCTCAGCGCCAGATGATCTCTGGATATGTTCTCCGGATTTTCTTTTTTCAACTCGTCGCAAACCTCGTAAATGCTTTTGCTTTTTGACCGATGTGTAGTGTTGATTAGTTTAGGAAGCAGGAAAATTCCCAGCTTACTACTGATGTCGCTGATGTTGTTCACCGTTCTTCTTTCAAGATCCGTAGATTCCCTTGCCAGGAAAAATTTCACATCGCCCACTTCCTCAAACTTTGGAAGATGGTTCGGATCTATCGTATCTTCCAATAAAAGGTAATTAATATGATAACGCTCGTGCAGAAAACGGAGATCTTCATCCGTAGGCGCAGTCACATCGATCCATTCCCATTGCGCAGTCTTATATTTTTGTTCAATTGGCATAAAACAAAACTAAATAAAATCTTCCTATCAATTCAAATTTTTATTGGGGCCCACTTTTTTCAGTTATTGCTAACATCTTTGTACATTTTGTAGACATTTTATCCATCGCAATAACAGAAAAAGAGCTCCATTCAGGCCGGGCTGCGTACAATTCTGCCTTTTTTTATAATTCACATTGTCAGAAAATAATTACTGGTAATGAGTGTTTTATTCGTTTGAATTCTCTTTGATCTGCGATTTATTTTAGATAGTTATGTAATAAATAAAATAATTACTTTTGCGGAAAATTTTAATTCATAAAAATGTTTAAAAGTGTGATTGCTGGTGTTGGGCATTATGTGCCAGAAAATACCGTTACCAATGATGATCTTTCTAAGCTAATGACAACCAATGACGAGTGGATTACGGAAAGAACGGGTATAAAAGAACGAAGACACAGAAAAAACCGTATAGACTCGGAAGAAACAACGTCTTTCTATGGTTTCAAAGCGTCTGAAATTGCTCTGAAAAATGCAAATCTTACCGCTAAAGATATAGATTATATCGTTTTTGCAACACTCTCTCCGGACTATTTTTTTCCTGGTTCTGGTGTGCTTTTGCAGGAAATGCTTGGATGTGATACTATTGGCGCTTTAGATGTAAGGAATCAATGTTCTGGTTTTGTCTACGCAATGAGTGTTGCAGACGCATTCATAAAATCAGGATTATATAAAAATGTATTGGTTGTAGGAGCTGAGATTCATTCGTTTGGGTTGGACTTTTCAGATCGTGGGCGCGGCGTTTCCGTTATTTTTGGAGATGGCGCTGGTGCGGTTGTCCTGTCTGCAACTGAAGGCGATAGTGCAAGAGGCATACTGTCTGTCAATATGCATTCCGAAGGAAAATATGCCGAAGAACTGGCGGTTAAATTTCCCGGAACCAAACTCGGCTGGAGTGATGTACTGATTACTAATCCGGATTCTATCGCAGCTGAAGATATCTATCCAGTAATGAATGGAAATTTTGTTTTCAAACACGCTGTAACACGCTTCCCGGAAACCATTATGGAAGCGCTCCAAAAAGCAGGAAAATCAATTGAAGATTTAGATTTGCTGATTCCTCATCAGGCCAATATTAGAATAGCACAATATGTTCAGCAATTATTGAAATTACCAGATGAAAAAATTTTCGTTAATATCCAAAAATATGGCAATACAACGGCTGCTTCTATTCCAATTGCTTTGAGCGAAGCGATTCAGGAAGGTAGAATGAAACGTGGCGATTTGGTTTGTATGTCGGCTTTCGGAAGTGGTTTCACTTGGGGGAGTGTTTTATTTGAGTATTAATTCGATAAGAATATTTTTACATTTATTTAATAAAAAAAATATCTCGCAGAGTTTGCTGATTAAGCAGATTAATTTCTAAATTGAAGTTTACATCAAAATCAATCATTGATGTAAGCTATAAATGTCTTTTTTAAAACTCAATTTTAGATAAAATCATAATAAGTATTATCCATTCCAAGGATTTTTGGCCATTACATTTATTTTGCAGGAAGTTATCCATAAAATATATTTGTCTTTTGCAAAAATTTTGACCATTGAATAAATCAAGATTGATAAAATGGCAGTTTTTAATCTTGACTTAAATATTTTTTTTTTTTTTTTTTATAATTGAAAATTAGAATTTTATTGTTTCTTTTGTTAGAAGGATGAAACAAAATATTTTTTTGGCACGGAATTTACAATGTCTCCTGTGTAAAATTTAAAATTTAAAAATATGAAAACTTTAAAGCAATTGGTATTAGGTCTAGGAATTTTGGCTGGTGGAGTAGTTTCAGCTCAAAGTGCTGATATGACCAATATGTTCAAAGTAGGACTTAATGGTGGTGTATCTACAGGTGGTAATACATCTGCAAATCTAGGAGTAGATCTTTCTTATCAGAATCTGATTACACCAGGTTTTGGTCTTGGTATCGCAACGGGTTATAACCATTATTTCGGTAAAAACGCTACAATTAATAACGTAAAAGTAGATAATAATGACTTCGGAGTAATTCCTGTTGCAGCATTGTTTAGAGTTTATCCTAAACAGACAGGATTTTATTTTGGTGCAGATCTAGGTTACGGTTTCATCGTAGGTGATGATAAGGTAGCAACAAGTTCTAATGCAGCTTATGCTAATGTAGATAGACCAGACGGTGGATTCTACATCAGACCAGAAATTGGATACCATAACCGCGACTGGAACTTCTTTGTACAGTATAACAAAACTTTCACTGGAGACAAAGGACAAATAGCAGATCAAGATTACAATGCTGGAGCAATTGGTGTTGGATTCAGCTACAACATTCCTTTAGGAAAATAATCATCTGTTGAGAAAAGCAAACTGCTTTTTATAATAGAGCAATTAAACTATGACTTAATTAACGCCTGCATTAACTTGTGGGCGTTAATTTTTTTAAAAACTTATCATACATCAATACCAATTGTAGATGATTCTATTTACATTTGCATTGTTAAATTAAAAAAATGAAAAAAGCATTATTATTAGGCGTTTTGATCAGTGGATTAGCGTTTGGACAGACCAAAAAACTGACAAGTTCTGATGTACACTGGTGGGGTTATAAAATTGCAAAAACAGAAGCATCTTCACACGATGGAACTGTGAATGTAAAATCTGGAAATCTTGTTCTTAAAAATGGTTCTGTAGTAGGAGGACAATTTGTCTTGGATATGACTACCATCAACGCAACAGATCTTTCTGGTGAATATCAAGGAAAACTGAATGGTCACTTGAAAAACGGTGATTTTTTCGAAGTTGAAAAATATCCTACAGCTACTTACAAAATCACTTCTGTTAAGAAAAACGCGAGCAAAGATTACAATTTCGTTGTAAACGGGAATCTTACAGTAAAAGGAAAAACAAATCCTGTTTCTTTCCCTGCAAAAATTACTGCTAAAAACGGTGTGGTAACTTTGGAGTCTGATAAGTTTTCTTTTGACAGACAAAAATTCGATGTGGCTTACAAATCTACAATGCAAGACGTTTTGGTAAAAGACGATGTTGATTTGAAAGTGAAAATCAGCGTAAAATAATTACCACAGTAATACAGAAATACCAAGAGCAGAATTTTTTCTGCTCTTTTTTTTATTTTAAATTTGAATGTTATTTCAAGTCTTTGCTAAGTTTTACGTCTTTGCTAACCTTAAAAATGTTTTCAAATAATTCAAAAAATCTTTGCGGACTTTGCGTTCAAAAATCAAGTTAATGAAACTATACACCATAAGCGGGCTCGGGGCTGATGAGAAAGTTCTGGAAAAATTGACTTTCAATCCAGAAATAGAAGTCGTTCACATTCCCTGGCTCATTCCGGAAGAAAATGAAGATTTTCATCATTATGTTAATAGAATGGCAAATACAATTGATCATTCTGAGCCATTTTATCTTTTGGGATATTCTTTCGGTGGGATCATCGTTCAAGAAATTCACAAATTAAAGCCAGCAAAAAGAATTGTCATTTTAGGAAGTATCCGTTGCGATGCTGAAAAATCAAAACTGATTCTCGCAGGACAAAAAACTAATGCCGTAAAATATATCCCACTCAGAGTTTTCAATGGAAATACAACATTGTTTTATTCATTTTTTAGAAAATTATTTGACCCGAAAAATCCAAAACTTACCCAATATTTCCGAGTAAAAGACCCATATTATCTCAAATGGTCTATGGATAAAATTACCAAGTGGAAATTCGATAAATTGCCGGATGTCATTCAGATTATGGCAGACAAAGACATTGTTTTCCCCATCAAAAATTCCAAACCAGATTTCGTGATAAAAAATGCCACACATCTTTTTCCAGTTACCAAATCGAAAGAAGTTTCCGAGATTTTAAAGACCATTTTTGTGTAGAATTTTTATTTGGGCAGCTTATCCGCCAGTAGTTTATCCTGAGCTTGTCGAAGGGCTCCCGCTATTTTTTGCCAGAAGTTTACAATTCAAAAAGAAACGGAGTAATCCGCAAAAAGTGAGCTCCACTCAAATCGAGGAATGAGATTCATCGATTCAAAAAGGGAAATAAAGAAAATGAGATAAGTCGGGCTGCGCTTCACCAGAATCAACATTGGTCTCAATATCAGGATTTAACAAAATAATATTTCAGATGTAGATAATTTGTAAAAATCAATTACTTTTACAACCGATAATTTTTTACAATTTAATGGAATCAATCAGTGTTTTCGACATCATAAAGATCGGTATCGGGCCTTCATCTTCCCACACAATGGGACCTTGGAATGCAGCAAAAATGTTTCTGGATTTGGTCAAACGAAATCATTCTTTACAAGATGTGAAAGAAGTCTTCGTAGAATTCTTTGGTTCGTTGGCGAAAACAGGCGTTGGTCACGGAACTGATATTGCAGGAATGCTTGGTTTAAGCGGAGAAAATTTCCGAACAATCGATACCAATACGATTGACGCAAAGATTGAAAAAATAAAATCTGAACAAAAAATCCTTCTTGGAGGAGAAGTTTGGTTGTCGTTTATCTATGGGCATCATTTGATTCTTAACAAAGAAAAATCCCTCGACTTTCATCCAAACGGAATGATTTTCAAAGTTGTTTTCCAAAATGGTGAAGAATTAAGTCAGGATTATTACTCTGTTGGAGGCGGATTTGTTGCTACCAAAGAAGATAATTCGATGGAAGATCGTTGTATTCGCACACTTTATCCTTGCCATAAGGGCAGCGATATTCTTAAGTACATCGATAAACTTAAACTCGATAAAATTTCCAACTTACTTTTCCTAAACGAAGAATCTTGGAGAACGCACGAAGAAACACGTCAAAAAGCACTTGAAATCTGGGATAATATAAAAGATTGTGTTTACAAAAGCATCAACAAAAAAGGAATTCTGCCAGGTGGACTGAACGTTACAAGACGGGCTTCTGAAATGAATGAAAAACTTCTAGGAACTCAGATTTACAAAAATAAAAATGAGTGGTTCGAACTGGTAAAGAACGAACAGAAAACTTTCAGTTCAGTTACAAAGTGGGTTTCTTGTTTTGCTTTAGCAGTGAACGAGGAAAACGCATCATTCGGAAGAATTATCACTGCGCCAACCAATGGTGCAAGTGGAGTAATCCCAGCAGTTTTGATGTATGCACAAACTTTTACAGAATTCAATTCAGAAGAAGATATTATCAGATTCCTTTTGGTTGCAGGTGAAATCGGAACTATTTTTAAAAAGAATGCAACGATTTCTGCGGCAATGGGAGGTTGCCAGGCAGAAGTTGGGGTTTCATCAGCAATGGCAGCAGCTGGATTAACGGAGATTTCTGGAGGAACGCCTGGACAAGTCTTGATGGCGGCAGAAATAGCGATGGAACATCACCTTGGACTGACTTGTGATCCGATAGGCGGATTGGTTCAAATTCCTTGTATAGAACGAAATTCTATGGGTGCAATGAAAGCCATCACAGCAGCTTCTTTAGCATTAGACGGCGATCCTACAAAAGCAAAAGTTTCTTTGGATAGTGTTATCAAATCAATGTGGGAAACAGCATTGGATATGAATTCAAAATATAAAGAAACTTCTGAAGGCGGACTGGCTGTCGCAGTGAATGTTGCCGAATGTTAACAGTAAATGAGTATGAAGAATGGTCTGTCTATAATTTCCGAAGACCTACAAAAAATAATCGAAGCTTTTTCAAATAAGCCGATTCTTTTAATATGTTACTTCGATTCTAATTTTCTAATATCTAGCTTCTAATATTTATCTTTCCAATATTAATTTTATGTAATAAAGAATCGTTAAAAAAGAAGTCATTTTGTTAGCAAAAATAAAATTCGTATCTTTGCAGCAAATTAGACGATCTTTTAAATGAATTTATTTACGGAATCCAATCTTAGCGCTGAAGTTCTTCAGGCGATTGGCGACCTCGGCTTCGTAGAGCCGACAGAAATCCAAAAACAGACTATTCCTTTTATCTCTACAGATACTCGCGATCTTATCGCACTTGCGGCAACAGGAACAGGCAAAACAGCAGCATTTTCGCTTCCGATTTTGGATATGATAGACGACAATAGTCGTAAAATCCAATTATTGGTGCTTTGCCCTACTCGTGAACTTTGCCTTCAGATTACCAAAGACATCAAAAATTATACAAAATACCTAAAAGACATCAAAACTACAGCAGTTTATGGTGGTAGTAGCATTATGGATCAAATCCGATCTTTGAGAGACAAACCTCAGATTATTGTGGGAACTCCGGGTCGTGTGATCGATATGATCGGAAGAAAAGCACTTGACTTTTCTGAAGTACAGTGGGTTGTTTTGGATGAGGCAGACGAAATGTTATCAATGGGTTTCAAAGATGATTTGGAAACAATCCTTAGCGAAACACCGGAAACTAAGCAAACTTTCTTGTTCTCTGCAACGATGAACAAAGAAGTAGAGCGTATTTCTAAAAACTATTTGACCAATCCTCACAGAATTTCTGTTGGATCTATCAATGCAGTTAAGAAAAACATCAAGCACGAATATTATGTGGTTGGTTACAGACAGAAAAAAGAAGCTTTGAAGAGATTGATAGATGCAAATCCGAATCAATATTCAATCATTTTCTGTAGAACAAGAATGGAAACTCAGGAAATTGCAGATTTCTTGATGCAAAATGGTTACGCAGCAGATGCACTTCATGGTGATCTTTCTCAAGCACAGAGAGATACAGTGATGAAGAAATTTAGACTTAAAAATATCGATATTTTGGTTGCAACAGATGTTGCGGCTAGAGGTTTGGATGTTGATTCTTTGACTCACGTTATCCATTTCTCTTTACCAGATGATCCGGAAGTTTTTGTTCACAGAAGTGGAAGAACAGGACGTGCAGGTAAAGACGGAATTTCTATGGCTCTTATCAAGCCAGAAGAAAGCAGAAAATTGAAGCAAATCAAATCTGACACGAAGATTGAAATGGTGGAGAAAAATATCCCTACTGGCGATGATATCATCAAAGCACAGGTGGGTGGTGTTTTCGAAAAATTATTGACAGAGCACGAAGATTTCTTCCAATTTGATAATAGTTTGATTCCAGACCTTTCTAACTTTACCAAAGAAGAATTGGTTCATCAATTATTGCAATTCCAATTGAAAGATCTTGCGACTTATTATAGGGATAGAAACGATATCCAACAGCAAGAGCTTAATAGTAGAGGAGATGACAGAGGAAGCAGAAGAGAGAGAGGAAGAGAGCGTGAAAGAAACGGAGAGCCAAGAGAAAGAAGAGAACGTAACGATAGAAATGACAGAGGTGGAAAACCAAGAAGAAAAAATGAAGATATGGTAAGATTCTTCTTCAATCTTGGGAAAAGAGACCAACTGAAAAAAGTGGATATGTTGGACATCATCAACAAAGCGACTTCTAAGTCCAAAAAAAGAGCTGATATCGGTAACATCGAAATTTTAGATAAGTTCAGTTTCTTCGAAATAGAGAAGTCATACAAGAACGAAGTTTTAGATGGATTGACTACTATGAAATTTCGGGGAAAAGAAATGCGCGCTGAAGTTGCAAATTAATACTTAAATATTAATTTTAACGCTTAAGATAAATTATAACAACCTGCTAATCAGCAGGTTTTTTTTTGTTTCGAATCTTAATAATTATTTAACATAAAAATTTCCGTGACCTTTTCTTTTTTATCATATTTGCACAAATTAACAATAAAAATGGGAATAGGTAATATTTTCAGGGCATTCCAGCCAAAAGACAAAATTTTCTTTGATTTGTTCCTTCGCGTTGCGGAAACATTAGTAGAAATGTCCAAAACTTTTCACGATGGATTATTAGAATTCGACATCAATGACGAAGCACTTCTAAACCAGATGAGTGATTATGAACACAAGATGGATGACATCACCCACGAGATCTTTGTACAGTTAGGAGAGAATTTCATCACACCGTTTGACAGAGAAGATATTAATTATCTGGCAACAGGTTTAGATGATATTGCGGACTATATCTATGCATCTGCAAAATACATCTACCTTTACAAAGCTGGTGAAAATAAAGCCTACACGGAGTTTTCACTTTTGATTTACAAGTCATGTCTTGAAATTAAAAAAGCTTTGGAAAACCTGAAAGATTTTAAGAATCCTGATGAAGTAAGAGAATCTTGTATCAAGATCAATTCTTACGAAAATATTGCGGACGATGTTCTTAGCCAGGCCATTGTAAAATTATTTGAAACCAACGATGCTATCCTTATCATTAAACAAAAATCCATCTTGGATTATCTGGAAGTGGTAACAGACAAAGCAGAAGATGTTGCTAATACGATGGAAAGCATCATTATTAAATACGCATAAACAGGTTTTTACAAAACAAAAAAACGAATGGATTTTCCAATTCTACTTATCATCATCATCGCATTGGCGCTGATTTTCGATTATATCAATGGTTTTCACGATGCAGCCAACTCCATTGCAACCATTGTTTCTACAAAGGTGCTTACACCTTTTCAGGCGGTTCTATGGGCTGCAGTATGGAACTTTGCAGCTTTTTTTATCGCTATGTACATCATTGGCGAGTTCAAGATTGGTAATACCATTGCGAAGACCGTCAACGAAAACTTTATCAATCTGGAGGTGATTTTAGCAGGTCTAGTAGCAGCAATTGCTTGGAATCTTTTAACCTGGTGGTTTGGGATTCCGTCCTCGTCTTCCCACACTTTGATTGGTGGTTTCATAGGCGCAGCACTGATGCATGCCTTGCGTTTGGACTATATCGAGATCAGAGCTTTGCATCCTGATTATTCCTTTTTCGAAACGCTGACTCAGTCTTTTAAACAGCTGTTTACACAGGATGTGGTAAAGTTTAAAGTTGTGATTCCTATTTTCCTGTTCATTTTTATGGCGCCGTTTATTGGGATGTGTATCTCTATTGTCATTACCATAATCATCGTGCATTTGTATAAAAAATCGAATCCGCATAAAGCAGAAAGACAGTTTAAAAAAATGCAGTTGGTTTCCTCGGCTTTATTCAGTTTGGGACACGGGTTAAATGATGCACAGAAAGTAATGGGAATTATTGGAGCGGCTGTAATCTACTACCACGTGAATATCGTTCAGGATAATTACGCGACGATGGCGGCATCAGAAAGATTCAATTATTTCACAGAGCATTATCTTTGGGTTCCATTGGTTTCCTTCCTGGCAATTGCATTGGGAACGATGAGTGGTGGTTGGAAAATCATCAAAACAATGGGAACTAGAATTACCAAAGTAACGCCATTGGAAGGTGTGAGTGCCGAAACTGCGGGAGCAATTACTTTGTTCATCACAGACCATTTTGGGATTCCGGTTTCTACAACGCATACCGTTACAGGATCCATCATTGGAGTTGGTTTAACGAAAAGAGTTTCTGCCGTAAGATGGGGCGTTACAGTCAGTCTTCTATGGGCTTGGATACTTACAATTCCGATTAGTGCTATAGTAGCTGGGATTACTTATTTGGTAGTCACAATGGTACTTTAAATAATAATATTTTTTTATACAGAAAGCTTTCCAAATTTGGGAAGCTTTTTTTTATTAAAATTAATGTGAATGACAAAACAAGAGCACTAAATCTTGGTGAAACATTACTAAAAAACGTATTTTTGCCACAAACAAGTTTTCAAATGGAATTTCTAGATCAGTATCAGAAAATTGTAGCAGACGCTATCGAAAAACATACTTTCACCAACAAGCCGGATGAATTGTATCAACCAATGAACTACATCATTTCTCACGGTGGGAAAAGACTTCGTCCGATAATGTTATTGATGGCTTGTGATCTTTTCAAGGGTGATTTGGAAAAAGCTTTAAAACCCTCGTTGGCAATAGAATTCTTCCACAATTTTACTTTGATTCATGATGATATTATGGATGAAGCGCCACTCAGAAGAAACAAACCTACAATTCATACCCTTCACGGAATCAACGTTGGAATTCTTTCTGGTGATGCTTTGTTAATTAAAGCTTATCAGTTTTTTGAAGATCTGGAGCCAGAATTATTCAAAAAATGTATCAAAATATTTTCTGAAACAGGAGCTGTTCTTTGTGAAGGTCAACAGTTTGATATCAATTTTGAAAACAGGTCGGACGTAAGTTATGAAGATTATATTCAGATGATTACTTTTAAAACAGGTGTTCTAAGCGCATCATCGTTCCAAATCGGAGCTTTGATTGCTGGTGCGTCAGAAGAAGATGCAGAAGCGATGTATAACTTCGGTAAACATATTGGTATTGCGTTCCAAATTATGGATGATTATTTGGATGTTTTCGGAAATCAGGAACAGTTTGGGAAAAAACACGCTGGAGATATTTATGAAAATAAGAAAACCATACTTTATCTGCTGGCTTTACAACACGCCAACGAAGAAGAATTATCTGAACTGAATTATTGGTATTCTAAAAAAACAGATAATGTTGATAAGGTTTATAGTGTTGAGAAAATCTTCAGAAGAACTAAAGTAGATGACAAAGTTTTGAGATTAATCCAAAAACATAATGAGATTGGACAATCTTATTTGGATAAAATCAATCTTCCAGACGAGAGTAAATTACCTTTCCGAGAATTAGCAAATTATCTTTTGAGGAGAGAAAGCTAAAAAATTAAAAACTGTAAAATCGTGAAATTGTAGAATCGATTGTTGCATTAAAAGCGGTTTTACCAATCAACAATTCAACAAAAACAAAATGAAATTCAGGACAGAAGTAGAGATTAATGAGAGTAGGAAAAAAATAGGTATCGAAGATTGTATATTTTCGATTGGTTCTTGTTTTGCGACGGAAATGCACGAAAAATTTTCTCAAGGTCAAATTCAATCTCTTAATAATCCTTTCGGGACTATTTTCAATCCGTTTTCCATTTTTCAGGCTATTCAGCAGATTTATGATGCGAAAGAATATCAGGAAAAAGATTTAATTTTAGCTAACGAAAATTACATCAGTCTTGATCATCATTCGTCGTTTGACTCCAGATATGCACACAAATCTTTGGATAAAATCAATCAAAATATAGAAGAAGCCAATCAGTTTTTGCAAAGCACAAATTTTGTAATTATCACATTTGGAACTTCTTATATTTATGAGTTTTTGCCGCAAAACAGATTGGTGGCCAATTGTCATAAGATACCGCAAAAGTTTTTTGAAAAACGATTTTTATCACATCATGAACTGACGGATTCTATCAATAAAACGATTGAAATTCTGAAAGACATTTGTAAAGATGATGTTCAGATTTTGTTTACGGTTTCGCCGGTTCGTCATACCAAAGACGGCATTGTAGAAAATCAATTGAGTAAATCTAAGTTGCTTACAGCTATTCACGAATCTATTTCTGGAAAAGAAAATTGCAGTTATCTACCTGTTTATGAGATTTTGATGGATGATCTTCGCGATTATCGTTTTTACAAAGATGATTTGATTCACCCTAATTCTCAAGCGGTTCAGTATATTTGGGAGAAATTCGGGAATGCTTATTTTTCTGATGAAACTAAGATTTTTATCAATGATAACAACAAAATAATTGCAGCTCTGAAGCATAAAACTGATGACGATAAAAATCCTAAATATCAGGAGTTTAGAAATAAAATTGACTTAAAAATCAAAGAACAACAAAAGAAAGTTAAACACAAAATTTTTAGTTGATAGTTGTTGGTTGTCAGTGATAGAATATAATTA
>RRZU011445503.1_pt1 | contig 14113 bp, 11 predicted proteins | sample 2165561 | NCBI WGS metagenome assembly RRZU01 (sample SAMN10456909, study PRJNA506462) | wastewater metagenome | isolation source: wastewater sludge | place: USA: Moscow, Idaho
CAGGTTTTCGACGTTGTCGCCCAGGGTGTAGCTGACGTTGCTTTCAACCGTATCAATCCCTTCATCGGCGTGTTCGATCACCACATCGTCAACTGAATCAACCACGTAGGTATCGTCGCCCTTACCGCCCTGCATGATGTCGTTGTTGCTACCGCCATCCAGCCAGTCGTCCCCGTCACTGCCCAGCAGGGTGTTCTCAGCAGCATCGCCAATCAATATCCCGTTGCCCAGTAGGCTTTCCAGCGTTGGCGTTTCACCGGTGGCCAACTGCAGATCAGCCAGGTTAAAGGAACGACCATCGGCAAAGCGGACAATATCCAGGCGGTGCGCTTCGTCATTCAGGCTGTTAAACCAATTGGCAATGCTGATACTGCCCGTACTGCCGATTCTGAACAGCAGGTTATTACCTTCCTTGCTGATGCTGATATCGCCAGGGCGAATGCCCTCGCCAAACAATAAAGTATCGGTACCGGAATCCCCGCGGGTTTCGATGATGGTGTCATGGCCGCCGCCCAGCTCGTACCGATAGGTGTCATTACCCAGACCGCCGTAGAGGATGTCGTCGCCAGCGCCACCGCTTAAAATGTCGTCGCCGTCACCGCCAATGATTAAGTCATTACGTGAGCCACCAACCAACATTCCACCATCTTCTGTGCTGACAAGAATATTATTTTTCTTATTCGTTCCCTGCCCCGTTGAAACAATGTCATAACCAAAATCTTGCGCGGCGGCTGCAAGCTCGGTAAAGATTTCAGTTTCAACAGATGAAGCAATCCAAGATTGTAAAAGCGCCAGATGCTGCGAGCCAATGGATGTAAGTTCTGCTCCAAAAACCCGATCAAGATCAAGAAGGTCCCGTACAGCTTCTGCAGGGCTATCTGTGAATTTGGAATTTAAAAGAGCACTCAATTCTGAAAAATGAAATAGTGAGGCATTACCATCCTCATCTATCGAGACCTCAATGACCAACGTATAATCCATGAGCCTTGTTTTCAGCAACAACCCGTCATAAACCGACGCAGTCAAGGCTTGGTAGGCACGCTCCAGAAAGTCAACTTGAGAAGCATTAAACTGGATGTCTTTTTCAGTCACAATGCCCGTTGAAGGATTAACCTTGACTAGGGTTTCCAGCGCACCCACCTTGGCACTTAATTGTTGCTCACCCTGCGCATCAGTAATCCATTTGAACTCTATAAAGCTCTTGGCATTGAAGGTTTCCAAAATAGCCAACCGTTCAAAAAACTGCCTAGTTTCCAACTGCTTTTGAGTCGGTTGGATGCCATTGACTTCCCAAGAGAATTTAAACTCCAGCGGCATACCATTCAGAGTCAGTGCCGCAAGTTGCTTGTCAAATGTTTCAAATTCACCCGTTTCTGACCACTCGGCAATCATTGCATCCAGCAGGTCAAGTTGCTGTTTGCGTGTTTCGGCAGATGAGTAATCGGTCAGCAACTGTTTCAGATTTTGATTGAGCATGGTGGCTTCTTGCAAATCACGCACCGCACCGGAGCCTAGCAGGTTGGGCAGTATATAACTGTCCTCATCCAGCTCAATTGTGTCAGTAAACTCCCTGTAGAAAGGATTGTCTGCCAGATCAAGGTTAGCCACGACGCTTTGGTTGGCATTGGCTTCACCCGTGCTGCCATCCTCACGAATAAAAGTACCCACAGCACTGATCAGGTTACCGTTGGAATCAATATTGGTTTTTTTGGCATCAAGATTAATACCGACAATCCCAAGCTCACCCAGAGTTTTAAGCTCGTCTGTCTGGCTAATACCATCGCTGTTAAGATCCTGCCAAACTCTAACCTTGGCAAACATTTCATCGTTATGATCAAAGATTCCATCACCATTTGAATCCAGATCACGCAAGGCATCAAAGCCGTCTATTGCTTTAGTTCCATCAGACTTTATCGTATCAACACCAAACAACTCATTACCATTATCGATGATTCCGTTATTGTCCTTATCCAGCACCAGGAGGCCATCAGAAGGTGCAATCCAGCCCGTGCTGGTTTTGGTACCATCGCCGTTAAAATCAAAGGTAATTCCGTGCTCCAGGCCCAGGGTTTCAATACCATTGCCGTTCAGATCCAAAGTGAGCGGATCACGGCGTGGTACAAAGGAAAGACCATCGTGGTAAAGCCCGTTAACATCAGAGTTAATGCCCAAAGGGTCTAGGTAATTGAATATTTTCTCATATGCGTCGGAGACAAAAAATCCAAAAATCCCTGCACCTACTATAGAAGGGATAACAAACCACCCAAGTGTTCCAATCGCTAAAGCTGCCGCGGCGGTAGCAGCAACTGCTCCTATGAATGACCCTGCCGCACCATAATAGTCTTCATTTGAAGTCTTCAGGCTAATATCTAGAATATCCCCTGCCACACCTAGCTGGCCAGCAAATTTAGCAAGCATAGTTCTATTGACACTACTCAGCAGGCTGGAGTCTATCTTTTGCAGTGCCGCTATCCCGTCAGACCGTAGGCTATCAGCATGCTGTTTAAATACCATTGAAGCGCTATCCATCGCATTCTGGGCTGAAGGCCTCATTTCCATACCAGCTTGCGAAGCACGCTTAGCAAGGTCGCTAGCCCGCTGCGAAAAATAATCATAATCAACAGCAATCTTTTCTGCTATTTCCCTCTGTACCGCTGCCTGATTGAAGTCAGCCTTGGCGTAATTCGAAGAAATCTCTTCTAAAGTGCCAGACAACACACCTGCAACGTCGGACCAATATTCCTTAAAAAGACTATCAAAATCTTTGTTTTCTGTCGCACCCGTCATATTAATGACTCCTTCTATTTTTCATTACAACAGCAATGATAAAAACAAAACATAACAGGCATGTAAAACTATATAAAACCGCGCCTAGCCATTCCGAACCAGAAATTACAGCTCTCAGAGTTCGTGAATATTTATTACTGCCTTCAAAGCCTATCATTCCCAATCCTCCGAGAGGAAAAGTCACACTCATAAGAACAAGAAGCCATCCCCCCGACTCAAAATAAACAACATCAAAGCCGAATTTAAGAATAAGCAAAAACGAAAAAGGCATTAAAAAAAGGACAGCCGTCATAATCAAACAAAACAGCTTATAATTATTTACATAAGGCTCAAAATTAGAAAACAAGGATATTATTAAACTTGACGGCTGAATCATAAAAGATAACAACCACCCCAGCAAAACACCTCCCGTCAACCAGCCAGCCGCTATAATCCATAGCCAAATATTTGGCTCTGTTTTATTGGGTCTACTGCCTTGCTTCTTAAGCTTACTAACTTTCATTCGCGCACCACTAGTTTAGACCAAAACCCAATTAAACACCTATTTAACTGCCAGCATTTCTAAAAAGACTATCAAAACCTTTATTGTCTGCTACATCAGCCATATTCAGTAACTCCTTTTGTTCTTTAGCAAGATAGTAATGAAAAAAACAAAACCAAATAGTCCGGTAAAATTAACCAAAACCGCACCCAACCAATCAAAATAATAAACAAAGTTCCTCACAGCTTTTGTAAACCGATCTCCCCCTTCAATACCTATAGCCCCCAAACCTCCGAAAAGAAAAACCATAGCTAAAAGAAAAAATATCCCTCTACCCGTCTTCAAAGAGACAAGACCTAATCCGTACTTAAGAAGAAATATAAAAGCAAAGGGGATGAGGAAAATAGCAATAACCATAACCAAGCAAAATAGCTCATAATTATCTACATGACCTTTAAAGTTAGAATACAAAGATGTTATAAAATCTGGCGGCTGAACCATGAAAGACAACAACCAGCCCAGTACAATACTCCCCCCCCAGCCAGGCAGACAATATTAGTGAAAAATACTTGGTTCTATCTACTTTGTTTTCCCTAGACCCACCTGCTCAATATCTATGGACCATGCTACCCCCTTTAATATCATCCGCCTTTTTTGTATATTTTTATATCAAACTCACGACAAATAGATAGCCTTTTACTCTACAGCACTCTCGAATTCGAAATACAAAACAGTGACAAGAAGCATGCACAAGAAAACAGATATCAATTTAACACTATCCAGCAAAGGCTCTATTCATCTCGCTCGCTCAAACCACCAACACAGTACAAATCTTGATATAACCCATAAGAGGGTAAAACACAAACAAGAATGACTAAACTTGAGACAGCTGTCACAAGGAAAGGGGTACTTCGTTACTTGCAATAGCCTTGTGCCAGCACTTCCATGCACTACGATACTGCATCCTTTCAATCACTTGGTCACCCGCACTGTTCACCACATAGGTGTCATTGCCGCGCCCGCCAATGAGCATGTCTTCACCCGTGCCGCCGTCCAGATAGTTGTCGCCCGAGTTGCCACGAATGATGTTGTCGAGCTCGTTACCCGTACCGGACAGGTTTTTATACCCCAGCAATGTCAGGTTTTCGACGTTGTCGCCCAGGGTGTAGCTGACGTTGCTTTCAACCGTATCAATCCCTTCATCGGCGTGTTCGATCACCACGTCGTCAACGGAATCAACCACGTAGGTATCGTCACCCTTGCCGCCCTGCATGATGTCGTTGTTGCTACCGCCATCCAGCCAGTCGTCCCCGTCACTGCCCAGCAGGGTGTTCTCAGCAGCATCGCCAATCAATATCCCGTTGCCCAGCAGGCTTTCCAGCGTTGCCGTTTCACCGGTGGCCAACTGCAGATCAGCCAGGTCAAAGGAACGACCATCGGCAAAGCGGACAACATCCAGACGGTGCGCCTCGTCATTCAGGCTATTGAACCAGTTGGCAATGCTGATACTGCCCGTGCTGCCGATTCGAAAGAGCAGGTTATTGCCGTCCTTGCTGATGCTGATATCGCCAGGGCGAATGCCCTCGCTAAACTGCAAGGTATCTGTGCCGGAATCACCACGGGTTTCAATAATGGTGTCGTGGCCGCCGCCCAGCTCGTACAGGTAGGTATCATTACCCAGCCCACCGTAGAGGATGTCATCACCGGCGCCGCCGTGGATAAAGTCGTCGCCGTCACCGCCTAGTATCAGGTCATTGCCACCCATACCTTGCAGAACGCCACCACTGTCATCATTGATGAAGACATAATTGCCTCTGCCACCTTCGCCATGCAAACGAATACCGGAATATCCGAAATCAGCAAGGGCAGCCAACACCAACGCTTCGTTGGGTTCACCCTGGGCATCATTTAGCCATTGATTGAGTTGGCCCAAGCCTTCCCAGCCCAATGCAGAAAGTTCAATACCACGCACGCGCTGCAAATCCAGCAAGTCACGAACCGCTTCAGCCGGAGCATTTTCATAGCCTGCCTGGAACAGGGCATCAACCTGTGAGAAACCAAAACCAACGCCCTCATCGCTCAGGGTCAGCTCAATTGCTTTCATATAAGGCTTAAGGCGGGTCTGCAACAGCAGGCCGTCGTAGACCGACTGCCGCAGAGCTTCATACGAGCTGTTCAGAAAGCTGGTCTGACCAGAAAGGGCAAGGTCCTGTTCGGTGATGTATAGGGTATGCGTGCCTGATTCCGCATCAGGCAACTTGACGGTTGTGCGGCGAGAGATTGAGCCTGAGGAAAATACCAACTCAAGCTCACTCGCGTTAGTTGTTTCTTGTATCGCATAGCTGAAGAAGCTTTGCCCATTGAAAATCTCAAGAATCTTGATCTTTTCCAGAAGTGCCTTTTGCTCCAGCTGTCTGGCAGTTGGCGCAGCACCGCCGCTATCCGGTTTATCCCATGAGTAAGCAAACTCGAACTCAACATTCAATTGGCCTACGTGTGTATTCAGATCGCTGGTCAGCTGATCGAATGTGCGAAAGTCACTACTGCCAGCCCACTCAGTCAACAGCGTATCAAGCAGTGCCAGCTGCTCATCCCGGGTCGTTGCCTGTGAATACTGCTCAAGTGCGTGGCGCAAGCCATCATTAAGCATGGCGGCTTCCTGTAAATCACGCACCGCACCAGAACCCTGCATGCCCGGTAGTGCCGCCACTTCTTCGCTAAGTTCTATCCGGTCGGTGTACTCCCGATAAAACGGGTTGCTGGCCAGATCGAGGTTGGCCGCCAGACTTTGGTTGCCGTTCAGCTCACCATCAGTGCCGTCCAGACGGGTGAAACTGCCCCTGTGTGTCAACATAAGCCTGAGTGAGACTCAGGAAGTACTGATCAAGACCCTGATTACCGATAAAATGCCGGATCAACTCAAGCTTAACTTTGCGCTTTGGACCCGCGCTGCAGTACGTGAATTGATCCAAAAGCACTGTGGATTTCTAATGCCGGTCCGCACTGTGGGTGAGTATCTCAAGCGTTGGGGCTATACACCGCAACGCCCGTTAAAGCGCGCATATCAGCAGAACCCAAAAGTAGTACAGCGTTGGCTGGATGAGGATTATCCGCTGATTGCTAAGCGTGCCAAGGCTGAGAAGGCAGAGATTCAATGGGCTGACGAAGCTGGTGTACGCAGTGATAACCATAGTGGCCGTAGCTTTGCACCGGCTGGTAAGACGCCCGTTCGGTTAGTCAGTGGCAGCCGGTTTTCAACCAACATGATTTCCAGCGTGACCAATCGGGGTAAGCTGCGTTTCATGCTGTACAAAGAAACCATGACAGCGCAAGTCTTTATCCGCTTTCTGGACCGCTTGGTTCGTGGTGCTAAGGGCAAGAAAATATTTCTGATTCTTGACAATTTACGTGTGCATCACAGCAAAAAAGTTGCTGCTTGGGTTGAGGCTAGAAAGGAACAGATTGAGCTATTTTTTCTGCCAGCTTATGCGCCAGAGCTCAATCCGGACGAATACTTGAACGGTGATTTAAAACAGCAATTAAAAACAGGCAGAGCTGCGCGAACTCAAGATGAACTTGAAGGTCGAGTTCGTTCAATATTGAGGGATATTCAACGGCAACCAGATCGGGTGGCTTCTTACTTCAGGCATCCAAAGATTTCTTACGCAGCCTGACATGGTGTATTTAATTGCCGGATTAATATGCTTGTCGGTACGAACGCACATTAACAGTAAGCAAGCTGTACTCTGCTCAACTGCAAATTAGCGTCAAATATAACCAACCACACGACTGATAGCAGCGCTATCAAAAACTCCCCAGCCGACAGTTATGCTACGGATTATTGGTGACCAAAACGGTGACCATCCAGTAAAAAATGAACCTCAGTTTTTTAGGGGGCGCGGTCACAAAATGGTCACCATTTGGTCACCAACCCTAAATTGCTCAAAAACAGGCAGTCGGAATTTTCGACAAACATGAAAAAAGCCCTTAGCTTTCAACAGCTAAGGGCTTTTAAATATGGCGCAGTGGACGGGACTCGAACCCGCGACCCCCGGCGTGACAGGCCGGTATTCTAACCAACTGAACTACCACTGCGCGGTACTTGAAAGAAAATGGTGGGTGATGACGGGATCGAACCGCCGACCCTCTGCTTGTAAGGCAGATGCTCTCCCGGCTGAGCTAATCACCCATGATCTTTCGAAGAGGTGCGTACTATAGACAGCTAAAAGGCTTTTGGCAAGCACAACCCGTGAAACTAGCAAAATAAAGGCTTTTCTTGTGGATTCTGGCTGTTTAAGGCTGCTTTCACTAAATAACCTAGGCCGCTCGCCCGTCTTTATTCATTACTCATCAACAAGCGCACCTGCGCTTAGGCTAACCAATGGCTAAACGCTGGGTCACGCTAATATTGCTTGGCGTTATGTTAGTGCCATAGGCCAGCACTTCAACGCCAGCAGCTTTAGCCTCAGCCAGCGCCGCAGCATAATCTGGATCAATCTCTTCGGCGGCACGCACGGCACTGATGCCGGTTAAATTGACACAATAAATCAGCACCGCACGCTGGCCACTGGCAGCTAAAGCACTGAGCTCGCGCAAGTGTTTGGTGCCGCGCACGGTTACCGCATCAGGAAAAGCTGCAATGTCACTCTCAGCAAAGCCCAAAGTGACACTTTTCACTTCAACAAACACCGGCTCTGTAGCAAACATTAAACAAAAGTCAGCTCGACTGTTTTCGACACCGTATTTCACCTCACGACGCAGCGCACTGAAGCCAGCCAGCTCGGTAATAACACCATTGACTAGCGCCTCTTCCACTAAGCGGTTGGCGCGCCCAGTATTGATACAGGCGATGCGGCCATGGGGGGTTTCTACCAACTCCCAACTGGCTTTGAGCTTACGCTTTGGATCGTCATTGCGGCTGAACCAAACTCGCGCACCTGCGGCCATGCAGTTTTTCATCGAGCCGGTATTGGCGCAGTGAGCAGTTATCACGCTGCCATCACTGCATTCAATATCGGCTAAAAAACGCTTATAGCGCTTGATTAAACGCCCCTCTTCTAACTGCGGATCAAATTGCATGCTGGGCCTGCCATGTTGCTAAACCACGGGCAATACGCGCCACCGCTTGCTCTAAGCGCGGCACACTTTGTGTATACGCAAAACGCACATGCTGACCGGCCCGTGAACGGCCAAAATCAACCCCCGGGGTAATGGCGACATACTCGGTCTCTAAGATATGCCGGCAAAAATCAAATGCATCACCGCCAAAGCCCGAGATATCCGCATACAGATAAAAAGCCCCTTGCGGCTCCACTTCAATCTTAAAACCCAGCGCCCGCAAGGCCGGCAATAAGTAATCACGGCGCCGAGCAAACTCAGCACGGCGCTGCTCAAAAATAGCCAAGGTGTCGGCCTCAAAGCACGCCAAGGCGGCATGCTGAGACAAGGTTGGAGCACTGATATAAATATTTTGCGCGAGCTTTTCCAGCTCAGGTATCGCTGATTCTGGCGCCACCAGCCAGCCTAAGCGCCAGCCAGTCATGCCAAAGTATTTCGAGAAACTATTGAGCACAAAGGCATCGTTGTCCACTTCCAAGACACTGGAGGCATCCATACCGTAGGTCAAACCATGGTAAATCTCATCCACCACCAAATGCCCACCTCGCTCACGCAGAGCAGTGGACAAATCGGCCAACTCTTCGCGGCTAAGCACTGTACCGGTTGGGTTGGCCGGTGAGGCAACTAAGGCTCCAACACTGTCTTGGTCCCAGTAGCGGGCAACTAAGTCTGCAGTGAGCTGATAATTCACCTCAGGCCCCACTGGTACCAGCTGCGCATTACCTTCAACTAGGCGTAAAAAATGGCGGTTACAAGGATACCCCGGATCCGCCAGCAACCAGTGTTTACCTGGGTCAACCAGCAACGCACTGGTGAGCAATAACGCGCCCGAACCACCCGGCGTAATCATAATGCGCTCGGGACTGATATCGAGCCCGTAGCGACTGGCGTAAAATCCTGCAATGGCTTCACGCAGTGCAGGCAAACCGCGCGCAGCGGTGTAACGGGTTTGGCCACTTGCCAGCGCAGCTTGACCGGCCTGGATGATGGGCTCTGCGGTATTGAAATCCGGTTCACCAATTTCCAAATGAATGACGTCTCGACCTGCAGCTTCTAACTCATTGGCTCGCTGCAACAGCGCCATAACATGAAAGGGTTCAATTGCGCGACTGCGGGCGCTATAGGTAAAAGTCATAATATCCACTATAAAACGGCGACGGGTAGATTATTTATTCAAACTCAAGAAGATGCTCACAGAGCTGCTCAAGGGCGTCAAACATCTGCAGGCTGGGACGCTCTAGACCATGGTCGGGTACTTCGAGGACTTGCCCACGGGCGACCGCATGCAACACCGGCCAAGCTTCCCACATTTTAGCTAGACGGGCGCTACCCAATAAAATCACTTCTGGGTTGCGCGCTATGACCGATTCCAGACTCACTTGCGGTGCGGGTAAAGCCAGATCGGCATACATATTTTCAGCACCACAGACGCGCAGTGCATCGCTGATAATTTGCGCGCCACCCAAGGTGTACATCGGCGTATCCCACACCTGATAAAATACCTGTAGCGCTGCAGGGCGCTGGTAGCGACTCCGCATTTGTGCCAGTTTATCTTGCAGCTCAGCAGTTAATTGCTTGCCACGCTGCTCAGCACCCAGCATCTGCCCCAGCTCGGCAAACTGTGCAGCCAGCTCATCCATGGTCTGTGCGTAGGCATTAAATATAGGAATGTGCAGCTGGCGTAACTGTTTCAGCTGCATGTCACTGATGCTGCCCGGCCAATACAGCACCAAGTCCGGCTGCAAACTCAGCAGTGTTTCCAACTCAAACTGAGCAAAGCCGCCCACCGATGGGACATCGACTAACTCAGCAGGACGCACACCACCGTCTAAAATCCCCACAAGCTTATCTTCTGCCTGTAAATCCAACATCATTTCAGTCAGCGACGGCGCTAAACTGATCACCCGCTCGGCGGCCTGCAGCGGTAGACAGAAAGCGCTCAGTAAGCTCAAACAGCTCAGAACAACAAAACGCAAAACCATCATGCCAACTGTCGCGGCGTCCGATACAGCCAAAACAGCATGGGCGTAGCCACAGCCAATAAGAATATTGCTGGCAACTCAAGGCCGACAGTTTTGCCCACAGCAGCAGCCCAGGCCGGAAGGCAGGCATACCATAGCGCGCGCAAACGCACATGCATTAAGTGCTGCCAAGCATCGGCGGCTTGTTCGGTATTTAACACCTTGCCCAAATCAATGACCGCATGCTTAAAACGGCGAAAAGGTTTGACGTTTAAAAACAACAGGCATAAAGCAGCGGCAAAAAATAACAGCGAGAAATACTCAGGCTGCGCACCTAAATCAAACGCGTTATCTGGAAACAACCACACTGGCAGTAACGCGACAATCAGCTGCAACCACCACAGCACTCGCAAAACACGACGTGATTCTTGCGGCTTCACGACTCGTGCTCACTCTGCTCAGCTTGATGCTCAAGACCTAATAAATGCCCCAACTTGCCTGCTTTAGTGGCTAAGTAGAGTTTGTTATATGGGTTTTGGCCAACTTGCAGCGGCACCCGCTGGGCAACTTCAACGCCAAAACCTTGCATGGCTTTTACTTTGCGCGGGTTATTGGTCATCAATTGCAATGAGTGCACATTTAAGTGATCCAGCATCGGCTGACAAATCGAATAGTCGCGCAAGTCTGCGGCAAAACCCAACTGCTCATTGGCTTCCACGGTATCGGCACCACTGTCTTGCAGTTTGTAGGCGCGAATTTTATTGAGCAAACCAATCCCACGGCCTTCTTGGCGTAAATACAGCAAGATCCCGCGACCTTCTGCAGCAATGGCGCGCAATGCAGCTTCCAGCTGTGCACCGCAATCGCAACGCAAGCTAAATAAAGCATCACCGGTCAGACACTCAGAATGCAAACGACCCAGCACCGGCTGGCCATCAGCAACATCCCCTAAAGTTAATGCCAAATGTTCTTTTCCCGTTTCCTCATCAAGGAAACCGTGCATGGTAAATTCGGCAAACGGGGTAGGTAATTTGGAGGCAGCGACAAAGACGACAGACACCAGAGCAACTCCTAGGCTTTTATAGGGAGCGCATTGTAACGCTTCACCCCTGACTCGAACAGGCAATCCGACATTATGTTGATAATTGCGCTGTAACAGCTTTAATCAAACAAGGCATCGAGGGCTTCTTCTAGGCGCGTCACCGCAATCACTTGCAGGCCAGCGAGGGTTTCTCGCGGCGCATTGGCTTTTGGCACAATGGCCCGTTTAAAGCCATGCTTGGCTGCTTCTTTGAGGCGTTCTTGACCACTGGGCACCGGGCGAATCTCCCCCGACAAGCCAATTTCACCAAACACCAACAGCCCGTGCTCCAGGGGGCGATTGCGCAAACTGGAAATAATTGCTGCCATTAACGCCAAGTCGGATGCCGTTTCCAGCACCTTTACGCCGCCGACCACGTTCAAAAACACGTCTTGATCATGGGTGGGAATACCGCCGTGACGGTGCAATACAGCCAGCAACATGGCTAAACGGTTTTGATCCAAGCCCACAGTAACGCGGCGCGGATTGCCCAAGTGACTGGTATCCACTAAGGCCTGCACCTCAATCAGCATCGGCCGCGAGCCTTCCCAAGTGGCCATCACCACACTGCCGGACACTGCCTCTTGGGCGCGATTGAGAAAAATGGCTGACGGGTTGGAGACTTCTTTTAAACCACGGTCCGTCATGCCAAAAACGCCCAGCTCATTGACTGCACCAAAACGGTTTTTCACTGCGCGCAACATGCGCAAGCGACCGTCGGACTCACCTTCAAAATACAGCACGGTATCAACCATGTGCTCCAATACCCGTGGCCCGGCCAGCGAGCCTTCTTTGGTCACGTGGCCCACTAAGAAAATCGCAGTCCCGCTTTGTTTCGCATAACGCACCAATAAAGCTGCACTTTCACGCACCTGGGACACACCACCGGGAGCGGACTGCAACTGTTCGGTAAAGATGGTTTGAATGGAGTCAATCACCATCACCCGCGGCTTTTCCCGACGCGCGACAGCTAAAATTGTTTCGATGCAGGTTTCGGTCATGACTTTGAGCTTATCTTGCGGTAACTCTAACCGCCGTGCGCGCATGGCCACCTGCTGCTGCGACTCTTCACCGGTCACATATAAGGCTGAAATGCTTTCGGCCATATTGCACAACGTCTGTAGCAAAATTGTGGACTTACCAATGCCTGGATCACCGCCAAGCAAGACCACCGAGCCATCTACTAAACCACCGCCAAGTACACGATCAAGCTCGCTGGATTGGGTCGAGAAACGTGGCACCTTTTCAACGCTGACTTGCGCAAGGGTTTTCAGTTCAGCCTGATCACCAGCCCAGCCGGCGCGACCGCTTTTTTCGGCAACGCGCTCTTCTATCAGGGTTTCCATTAAGGTATTCCAAGTACCACAGGCGCCACACTGCCCTGCCCACTTTGGAAAAGTCGCCCCACACTCTGTACAGCCATACATGCGTTTGGCCTTGGCCATACTGTGCCCCCTAGCTTGCATTGTTATTGGCAGCTCTTCGCAACTACCGACTACTAAACACTGTCATTGTATACAGTGATCATATAAATGCAAACCACAGAGGCGCAGCTCTAGCTCACGCTAACAACTGCACCTCTGGCGACAACGCACCAGCTATTTTAACCGCCGCAACCACCGCAGCAACCGCCAGCTGGATGGGTCAATTTGCGCAATAAAATGGCCTGCTGCGCACTGCACTGCTGCTCCAGTAATAACCGATCTTCAGCGCTTAAGCTTTCATTGCCGGCTTGTACCGCTGCTAAACGCTCTGCCAGCACAGCGAATTCAGCGGCCTGCCGAGCAAAATTGGCGTCATCATCACACATGTCCTGTAAATCCTGAGCCAATTCAGGTGACTCTTTAATCAATGCATGCACTTGGGTCGTCATCGTAAGTTCCTCGCTGTTATGTTGCTAAAAACAATACAGCCTGCCCAGCCAATCACTCTTGATTGCAGTCAAGCGCTTTAATTTATGATTACTCTTGCGCTGAACGCAAACGAGAACTATTATCGATTACGCACTCAACTGATCAAAGGAAAGATTCCATGACCTATTTAATCGATGCTTGGCTCGACCGCCCACAACCCTACTTGCGCATTATTAATCGCTTAACTGGCAACGTCTGTTTGCAGGTACAGGGCGAAGATTTAGAAGACTTACGCGAACAAGGTGCTCTGGATATACACGACTTAAAACCCCTGACTTAAGCGGCCTTGACGCCGCTGAATTACGTTTGTTGGTGGCTCAATTTAAAGCTGTTGTGGAAGAACAAAACACCAGTTTGTTAGAGCAAAATACTCGCTTAGAAAATCAAAAAAACGAGCTCAAAGCAGCCCATCGCCGTATCGAGCTGTTAGAAGAAATGAACCGCCTGCTGAAAACACAAAAGTTCAGTGCCAGCAGCGAAAAGTCTAAGTTTCAGCTCAACCTCTTTGATGAATCCGAACTCGAAGCCCAGCTCGATGAATTGTTTGATACTTTTCCTGAAACGTCTGATGAAAGTGAAGGCATTGCTCAGCACCGTAAAGAGCGCCAGACACGTAAACGTGGTTTTTCTGCAAGCCTTGTGCGTGAACGCATTGAACACAAGCTCACTGAACTAGAAAAAGCCGGTGCTAGTAAAACCTTCTTCACTAAAGTAAAAGAAGAACTGCACTACATTCCAGCCCAACTCAAAGTGCTGGAGCACTGGCAAGAAA
>RRZU012027365.1_pt1 | contig 14113 bp, 15 predicted proteins | sample 2165561 | NCBI WGS metagenome assembly RRZU01 (sample SAMN10456909, study PRJNA506462) | wastewater metagenome | isolation source: wastewater sludge | place: USA: Moscow, Idaho
GATAGAAATGTGACATCGAACCGCCTTTCAGTTACAGGCTTTCCAGAAGGACGAACCCGCGCTTAGCGTACGATTTATTCCGTTTTCTGAGACGCCCCCTATTTCATCGGACTAATAACTGACTGCGTGTCATACCCTCAATCGTTGAGGTATACCTCCATGAGGCTGGCTGAATAGGGGGCGGTCACTGGTACGGTGCTCCATCCGGTCAAAATCACTATCGGACACAGGCTAAGTATATGGTTGCCGTATCAAGGGCCTCCCAATATCCTCCATTTGGGCGGCCTAGCTCAATAGCTTGATGAGCAAAGCCAGGAAACATGCCCGATGGTCTAGACGACCAGTAGGCAGACAACGGCCAACCCGGGAGAGATGTGCGCGAATCGGCCAGGGCTTGTAGTTCCACCACGTCCGGCAAGCGCCACCCCGTTTGACCATTGATTGGCCCAGCGCAAGCAACTTGCGCTTGCGCGAAGGTGTACATGGTTCCAGAGCCCGACATCGGCATCCACGTCAGGCCTCCTTGCACCACGCTTGCAGAAGGTACCGTTGTCGTAATATCAATGTGCTCAGCGGCTTTCATCACGTTGTTTGCCGCGTCCTTGGCCACGAAATATATCCGGTAAGACGTGGTAGCCATCAGGCCTCCGATGGTTACTCGAGAGGCTTCGTTGGCCTTCAGTGTAAAGGCTTGCCCGGCGAGCACTGCGCTGATGCTTGGAGTGGCGGCAGTGGCGGGCAGAGCCAAAATGTAACCAGTACCTGTCTCGTTGAAAGTAACCTGGATTGTCGTGGTGCTAGCGGTGGTCCCTATTACATAAGGCCCGTTCGTGACCATGGGAGGCTCGGTATCCACCAGGGTGCCGGGCCCAACAGAGATGCTGATCATGCGAGTGGACACAGTTATCGTGACAAGTGTTGTGCCGCCACCTTGATTGTTGAGCGTGACGACATACGTATCAACGCCCCCGGCGGCCGGTAGCGTGATTTTCCCTGGTCGAGTCACCAAATTGTTGCCGGAGAGGGAAAATGCCCCGGTATTGGCCAAGGCCGCGCCATTGCGCGTGATGCCAGCAATCCCCATAACGGCGACGCCGAGCGGGGTCGTAATGTCTCCGGTGGCTGGGTTGACGGTGGTACCGGCAGGCAATGTGGTTTTGTCGATAGAGCTCAGGCGGGTCGGCAAGGCAGTGGGATCGATTCGGGCGATCACGCGACTGGGAATGAAGCTCGGGCGTGAGGCGACTTGACTGATCAGAAGACGATCCAATCCGGACGCAGAAGCATCCACAACAGGGCTGCTTCGAGCGAAACTGGACAATGAATCTGTCGAATCGTATGCCGCGGCCGGTCTGCCACCCGTCCCTCCGGCGCCAAACAAATAACTGTAGGTCAGCATCAATTGACGGTCGTTACCGAGACCTCCACGGCCGTGTACGTTGACAAAGCTAACCCCGAGATTATGGCGTCCGCCGTCTGCACCGGATAAGTTGCGTTCGACGCCGATGCTGTAGCGGTTCTGCGAGGCAAAGGTCTCCGCCGCCAGTCGTGCGGAGTAACGCCCAGGGAATTGCTGTGTCCATTCGAGACCGCCGGTCAGACGATTGACGCTGTCGTTGCCTGCCAAAAAATCGTAACGAAGTCGTTCCGTGCCGAGACTGACTTTGACCAGACTATCTTTGATCGGCGAGAAGCCGATTTTTCCTTGCAGGCCAGCGACGTTGCCGCCAGCAATGCGGCGTGGATCATTCCAGAGTTCATACACCGTTGCGCTGTCGACGACAAAGGTCTTATCGGATAAATCTTGGCTGGTTGTCCGGGCAAGATACCCATTGAGTTCGAGAAAGCGGAGGAATTCATTACCCAGTTGGAGTTGGTAGCTAAGCGCGCCGCTGGTCTGGGTCAGGCCAACCTTCTCGGTCCCGGAGAGGAACGCGTAGTCGAGGAACTGCTTGAGTCGCCCTGCCGTGACGATGAAGCGCTGATGGGCGTCAATCACGTAGCCGGCATTGATCAGAAATTCCTTTTTCTCAGCTCCCACATTGAGAAGTACGCCAACTGCGGCATGCTCACCGAGCATGGAGGCAAGGACGACGCCGAGACTCAGACCGGTCTGCTCGCTGTACTCGGGGGCGATCACGACTCTTTGCCGATCGAAATTGCCTTCGATGGCAAGACCTCCAGACCCCGGCTGCACAGCGACACTACCTGTCCTTCGGTCAGGCGTGCCAAGGTCGGGAAGGGAATTACTATCGGAGGTGTCTGAGGACGACTGCGAAGATTCAGCGGCGAGCACCGGAGACACTAAAGATGCCAACACCATTAGTAACATTGCAAAAAATTCGCGCCTCAGAACTTGAGGTTTCGATTGGGTAATAATCAAAATATCCCTCGTCAATACTCATTGTTGGTAACCACATAGTAGACTATGGCGCGGTGTTTGCAATTGCGCCCAAGTACCAAAAAAGAAGCATCAGAAACCAACTAATTGCAACCGCCGAACATAGCTCTTATATATCATATCTCATGCCAAGCAACATGGCATTTGACCCATTTCACGAAAGACAAATTCAATGATAAAGGCAAGAATCGCCGCATACGGGGAGTCCACTTTCAAAGGATACGGCAACGGTACTGAAAACGATGCTTACGCAACGCCTAGACTTTTACAAAGTGCACGTGGGGTATCAGTCGTTGATCTGGATAATTTGGCGCTCTCCGGGGTTGATCTGCGCTCGCAGATGGGGTTTAACGGCCCAAAGATACAGGATTACAAACTGACAGATTACTACCCGGCTCCGCTTATAGCCGCGAACATTGCCTCGCATCGAGGAACGATCACCATCGTCAACGTCGGCATTAACGATGCCTTTATCGGATTCAACAACAACACCGTCGCCGAATTCGAGACCAATCTTTCCGCGGTCGTTGACCTTCTTAAGCATGCGGGCAAACTGGTTTTCCTTCAAGCGCCAAACAAGATCACGATCCAAGCATACAAGAACGGTACAACAGTCAACCCCGTGACAGGTTTGAAAGTCACACAGGCGCTCGACGCCATCGCGGCAAAGGTCTCGGTCGTTGCGGCAAACAAAGGGGTGCTCTATCAAGGAACATCTTCCCAGTCTGTCCCATTGCTTGACGGTACCCATCCAACAAACGCTGGTTACACCACTATGGCGAATGGTTTGATTGGCATGGTGACTTCGACCGTCGTTAATTCAATGACAGCACGTGTTGCCACCGCACTTCTTTACATCGCGCTGTTCTGCCGTGCGCCGGAAAAGGAGGGGCTTGATTATTGGACGGGGAGAATTCAGGCGGGCCTGAGCTTTGAAAGTGGCTCATGTGCCAATACGATGTTGGCGTTGCCGGGAGTTCAAGCAATATACCCCCCTTCGATGTCCAATACCGACTTCGTCACCCAAGTATATAAAAACGTATTTGGACGATCACCTGATCCTGATGGCCTCACCTACTGGGTTGGTCGACTGAATGCTGGTATTTCTCGCGGTGAGGTAGTTTCCACGATGGTTGACATTGGTTATAACTATGTCGGCACTAATCCACTTGGCGTCAAATCTCAGGTGTTTATCCAAAATCGTCTATCTGTCGGTCTTGCCTATGGCGCCATCTTTGGCAAAACAGCCATCGATGGTACAGGGCAAGCCTCTGTCCTTTTTCCGATTACTTACGGTGGAGACTATACGCAAGTGGCCACCGCTACTGCTGACAGGAGGTTTCTCGTATAGTCCGTATGTACAGATTGGTCGTTTTGCGTTCGAATTCGGTCAGTTCCGGAGGCCTGTCGACGCTCTTAATCGCGCCGAATTGGGCGTATAGCGGATCAAACGGTGGTCAACCGCGTTGGTGCGGCTTAGAAGTGGTAAGTAAATAAGTACGCAAGACAGCCGGAGCCCGTTTAGCTCGGGTGGCCGGCGAACGTGCCGTCTTTGCGCATCCACTGCCGCAACATCCAGTGGATGCGGATTGCGGCAAGCATGGCCTGCTTGGCCTCAGCAATGGTGATCTGGTTGTCCTCGAGGAACCGTGTCTCTGGATGCTGGTATTCCGGCGGCAGCGCGGCGGCGTCTGGTTTGCGTACACTCCACGCTGGATTGATCCAGGTGGCAGCATCAAGCAAGTTGGCGACAGACCAGCGCAACACGCGCAGGCTTGGATCGATATCGTTTGCCAGCAAATATGTGTGCAGCGTGAATGTCGCGCTGAGCAATGATTGTTTGGCCACGGTCATTGCCGTGAAAGTCGACATCGTCTTGTCCGGTTCGCGGGTGCCTTTCCGATCGCTTCGCATGGCGCGCAGAAGCGCCGCGGCTGAGTGCCAGTATATCTCCCTGGCCACTTCGGCTCGGGCGATGTCCGCATCCTTCGCCTCGTAGCGGCGTCCGGAGTCGTAAAGCACAAGACCATCATTCGCGATTTTCGCGTCCATGCTGATGCGGAACCGACGGCGGCTATCGACCTTGCTGGCTTTGGCGATGTAGAACTGTATATTCGCGTTGTCTAGCTTGCAGGCGTCCATCAGCGCGAGCGGCGAAACCTTGATTCCATCCGCGAGCAGGATTGCCACGTCGATATCGGAGTCTGGCCGGCGGTTGCCCCACACATACGAGCCGTAGAGGATGACGCGTTCCAGACCATCGCCGACAACTTTGTGCGCGGCCTCGAGGATGTGCGGAATGATGCTATCGAGTTCTTGAGGCTGCCCCATAAACATTAACCTTTCGATATTTACGGCGCGATCCCCGGCACCTTGCCTTGCGCCAAAAAATCCTCTTGCATGATCGATCCAGCCGGCGCGTGATCAAGGCAGCGGGTCATGGCAGAGCCGTGTACTAACACTCTGCCAGGATGTCCGCAGACTTCGCAGATATGAGCCGATAGTGCCTCGGCCAACTCGATCTGTTCGAGCGTGTCGACGTCGATACCCCTGTGCCGCGCGAAATCGCCGGGCGTTAGCCGGCTGATTCGTCGCATCGTGGCTACGGCCCCGGCGATCGACAGCTTGCCGGCCTTGATGTCTTCGTAGAACGCGGCGCGCAGCTCGCGCTCTGCGTCTTGGTTGGTGTGTTCTTGTGCCAACGCTTCTATCTCCTGGACAAGCCGCCAAAATCTCGAACTGGAATAACGTCAGGACCACGGCTGCAGATATCGCACACGCCATCAAATCCGGTTACGCCGGCCATGTTCGGCCGGCGCTGGCCGAAGTGCGCGCCGCAGTCGATACAAACAACGGTTGCGGCCGCGAGGTCGAGCGCGGCATACCATGCCGCGAAGGCCTCGAAATCCTCCACGTTGTAGGCGGGCGGCGGCATGAGCATCGGCTCGGCGCGGATCTTGGTCGCCCAAAACTCAATCTCACGTCGGAGACCCTGCGGCATGTCCTCGATCCGGACATGCGGCACGCTGCAGGGCTGGCCGTGGCTGTTGATGTGCACGTAGACCGGCAGCGGCAGGCCGCGCCAGGTGATCGTTTTGAGTTGTTTTTCCATGATGGTCATTTGAGGGTGTTGACGACACGGTTGGCGGCACTGTCCGCAGCGCTATTCACGGCGGCGCCGTTATCGGTGTTTACTGATCCTCGCACATTGACGCCGCTCGATCCGGTGGTCGACGTCGAGATTCCGGCCAACACGCCTGGAAGGCTAGTAATCGATGCAACCTGCTCGCCGATTGACTGGGTTGCATTGTTCACCGCCGTGTTGAATACCGATGTCACGACCAGGCAAGTACGCGTCAGGATGGCGGTCGCCATGCGTCGCAAGAACGCGTCGAGGTCGCCGAGACTCGGGATACTCAGCGAAAAGACGCGCCAACCGGCATCGCCGCACCTGATACTGTGCTGATTTCTCTGAACAGTCAGGAAAACAGCTCCGTTCACGGATGAACTCCAACCACGGTCACGATGTGAGCGTCTATGTTGGCGTGATATTCCGTAACCGTCGTCGGGTCAGCGGTTACGGTCGCAGAATCAGCAATAAGGTTCGATACAGCGATTTCAACATTGTTTTGAATTTGTTTCTGTACGGCGTATTCAGAGCAATGAAGCCGATTGACGATATAGTCACGACCTGGCGTACCGACTGGCGTACCGAGCCCAGCACCGATCATGTCCATCACTAAATCGCCTCGGTGCTCGCCGGCATTCATCTTGTTCGTCCAGAACGCCAAACCTTCGGCATCACCTGTCTTGCCAAACACGTTATGGTAGATCGCACCAACAAAACTATCGTTGGTCATTGAATCCCCATAAATCGCCTTGACAACGGGCAGATTGAATACGATATCACCCACGTTCGAGATCGAACTGCCAGTATCAAGCAAGTGGGCCCAGTACTCCAAACCGCCTTTTTCCGGAGCACGCAGGAAAGCAGCCAAGTACATCTCGGTAACCGTCTCCTGGTGATCAGTCAGAATCGGTAACGTACCTCCGCTATTCGGAAACACCTGACCAGTCACCGTGTTGAAGGTGCTCATGGTGAAACTATCTGACGTGTTGAGCCCCATGATCGTTGGACTCGCCGCAATTTGCGCGGGGGTCGGCATTACAGCATCGGGATAGTAGTAGGTGTTCACCAGATCATACATATCCCCAACGGCCATGTTGTCGGCGCCGGCATACCACGCCTTCAATTGGCTGGCAGCGACTATGCCTTTCTGCACCGCGATATCGAATGCAATGGCATGGACGGGAGTAAAAGTGAACGAGGGATACGTCAGGCTCTCGATAAAGGGCTTCCAGAAATTGATGTAAGCCGAGATGCTATCTGCTGGCTCTGTTTGGGGAGAAGGCTGCGACCCCGCGTATGTCCCATAGAAAATGTAGGACACCGACCAGTCTGGATTGATCGTCAATTCGTCGTAGTACCCATTACACACACCTAGCGTTGCCATTTGAATCTCCTTCTTAATTGTTATTTGTACACGTGAGACTTGTTACCAAATAGGGGTAGGCCCCACCTCGATATGTGTAGAACGCCCAGACACTGCATCCGTCAGTCGTGCAACCATTCCCAGCGGTCATAGCACTCCAACCCATATCCGCCGTACGGCCAGCCCAGGTAAACCAAGTATTATTGTCCGCAGGCGTGGCTCGAACGGTCGAGATCGACATCGTCGTACCGCTCCCTAGCATGCTTTGGCAATAGTTGCCGGCCGCCGCGCTAGCAATACTGACCGTCAGTGGTGCTGGCCCACCACCATTAACGTTGTACGCTTTTGGGTTGCTTCCGTTATAAACACACGATTTTGAGGTCAACGTCAGGCTGCCGTTGTTGCACGACGCCATAGCCGACCCGGTTGTCGAGCCGCCAAGGTTCTGGCCACCTAACGTATTGGTCGTCGTCGACGAAAGTGTCGTATTCGATCCGTGCGGTATGCTGTACGTCGATGAGCAGTTGCCATTACCCCAGGATGCCGTTCCGTTACAAGCCAGGGGCATCGTGCATGGCCCGGACTGGTAGCTCCAACTCCCCGCTGTACAGAGGTACGTAGCCGTTCCGGTTCCAGTTGTCGCGACAACCGATGATGTACTTCCACTTGGTGTCGCCGTCGTCGTCCCGGAGCAACCAGCTCCCCACGTCTGGGTGCTAGCAGTGCATGCAGCCAGTGCACACGTACCGCTCTGCCAAGACCATGTGCCACTGTTGCATTTGTACTGCGCGGAGCCAGTGCCCCCGGAATTTGCCGTGACGGTTATTGTCGACCCAGAAGATGTCGCACTGGTTACCCCATAGCACGACCCACCCCACGGCCCGACCGTCGTTGCCGAACATGCCGGCGCTACACACGTGCCGCTTTGCCAAGACCACGTACCGTTGGTGCAAAGGTATTGAGCCGACCCGGTTCCACCTGAACTGGCGGTTACGGTTACCGTCGTTCCTGAGGTCGTGCCACTGGCGGTCCCTTGGCAGACACCATTTGTGCCTCCGGTCGAACTCCAGGCACCGACAACTTGGCTCGAGCAAGGCGTACTAGCCCCACCGCCCGAGGGTATGGTCCACGTACCGGACACGCAGGATGCCACCTGCCCAGACGATGTGCGTGCCTGGTACCCGTCCAAACCGACACACGAAGCTCCAGTAGACACGACGGTTGATAGGTATAGTCGAGCCGTCAGGACGTCTCCGGTGTTTGTGATGTTTCCGTTATTGGTAATGCCGTTGGTTGTCGTTGCACCGGCCACGTTGAGCGTGCCGCCGATCGTCGCGCCGGCCGTTGTGGCCAGCGTGGTCGTATTAATGTCTCCGTTATTGGTAATGCCGTTGGTTGTCGTTGCACCGGCCACGTTGAGCGTGCCGCCAACCGTTGCGCCACTCGTCGTAGCTAAGGTCACCGAGTTGACCGCATTCGCATTGTTGATGCTCTGCGTACCCATATTCAGGTTCCCGGTCATAGGCAACGTCCCATCGCGCCGCAGGAACTGCGCCCAACCAGACGAACCATAACCGCCTCGCACTCCCAGAATCCCGGCGACCGGAACACCCGCTACAACGACCGGGTTTGTCGCATTCCATGTTCCATCTTGTCCGGAGATCAACGCGGCATTGACGAGGTTTGACCATCCACCGTTGGCGCCGATCCGGTTCGCGGCAGCGCCCAAAGAGGGACCATCTACGCGCCCGGTTCGATAGTCGATGATAGGGCCCGACAGGTTGATCAAACTGACTAAATCGCATGCCGGCGCCACGCATCCTGTTGGAACGCGGCTAATCGCGATCTGGTAACCCGAACTATAGATATTGGTCGGATTGAAATTGTTACTCAGTAGTCCGGCTGTGATCAATTCTGCGATCGTCGGCGTCGTCGGAACTGCAAAACCTCCGATCGCGGTACTGTTAACCAACGCCGTATAGTTGTTGGTCATGTAAGTCGAAACAGAATTGGACAGCGTCACCATCGCATCGCCCTGAATCTGGGCTCGTTCCTCCCGAAGCGCATTGACTTTCGCCCACACTCCGGCGACGATCAAGATCATGCTGATCGTAAGCGCTATTGAGATTTCCAAAAGTGTGAAGCCGAGCTGACTAAAGGTTGCCCATCTCCCTTCAATCTTCCCCACCCTTTCTGGCATTGCAGTAAGAGTTGTCGGATCGACAAGCCGAACTGCGATCGTTTCGTTTTTTCGCATACTGCCATCTCCCGAGCAAAGCCTTGTCATTTATGTATCTCCTATCAATTATTAGTAGTAGCTACCTGGTGCCCAAGTAGTCCACCGAGTGCTGCCCCCCAACGGTGCCGACAATCATCGGTGTGGTGGATTTGCTCGCGGTCATGACAACCGGGAATACGAGGACAGCAACAACGGCTTTTTTCATGGTGCTAGCTCCTGAGAGGTGAGTTATAGGCCCAGCGCTGACCAGTCGATGACGGTTTGCGCGTAGGCTTTTTGGCGGTTGGTGACGATCCAGAAAGCGCGACGCTCGTAGATCTGCGCCCATTTAACGAGGCGATGCAGGCCAAGCTCGTCGCCGGCCTGCACATGTTCTGTGCACGCGCGGAGTAGGGCGATCACGAGTTGTTCGTGAGTTGGAAAATAGCCGGAGCGGCTGATCCAGGTAACGGTCAGTCGTTCCGTGAGGTAATCGTCGGTGGCCAGCGACTCAAACGGTCCAAGATCCTGCGGATTATCGAACGCCGTGATCAAGTCATACGGCGTCTTGTCCAGCTCCATGTAAGCGTAAGACAGTGAGCGGTGGCCGAGTCCAAGTGTCTGTACGCGCGCGATGCGCGGTCCAAGTCCGTGTTGCTCAAACAATAAATCATCGATCTGGACGAAATGGCCGGTCGGGATGACGACAGCCATGTCCACCAGTTCGCGCGGGTGGCCAAGATAGAGATCAGCCTGGTCGGTCATGACTTGCCCAGCTCAGAGTACGTCTGCCAGCACTGACGGTAGTCCGCCAACGACGCGAAATCTTCGACGTTAGTTTTCATCGCGGCGGCGGCCTGTATGAGCATTTGGTTGTCGATTGGATGGACAGTGATTTCAATCACGGCCGATCCTTCGACGGTCGTTTCAATACTCATTGCGGAGCCGCTCCCTTGGGTACCAAAGCACGGGCCGGCGAAGCTACCGGCTGCGTTGCTGCCGACGTTGCGGTGCTCGGTGCTTTGGCGGCTGGCGTCTCTGCCGGCGCGGCCGGTGCTGGTGTGGCGGCCTCAGTGCTGGCCGATACCTGTGCGGCCATTGGCGCTGGATCTTCTGCGCGTTTGGATGCCATTGCCGCAAGGGCGGCGGCGATTGCAATGACGATGAGTGATTTTTGCATGATTGTTGTCTTCAAATGACTTGGTCTGCTGGCGGCGATCACGTTGATGGTTTTCGCGGTCTCGTTTTGCTGGTGAGACTCCTTTCGTTGTTTGATTCTAATGATGCGATTCGAGTCGCATCATTAGAACGCCGAGACTGGCCCCGAATGGCCGGCCTCGGCTATCCAGCTTTGGCTTGGACCAATTCCTGCAGGTCCGATACGATTTTGGGGTTGGTGTCGCGATTGATCCCCTCGACCAGATAGCGCGTGACGAGGGTATTGACGCTCGTTGGTGTACCGGTCGCCAGGTGCAAGCCCGAGGTCATTTTGGTGATGGCTTCGTGGAGATCCGGATCGACGCGGAGCGTCGTCAAATGCGGCTTGATGTCGGCCGTCAGAACCCACTCCGGCCGCGCCGACTTAAACGGGCCCTCGCGCTGCTCGTTACGGCTGAGGTAGTGCTCATCGATCTGTAGGCCATCCTCAATGTACTTGACGGCAAGCACATTGACGCTGCAGCGTTGGCCAGTCCGCCATTGCTTCGCGGCGGCGGCGCGTTGGACCGCTTCAAAGAGCTGAGGCGTCACGCGAAGCGTAATGAATCTGATTTTTTTGTCGGTGGTCATGGGTGGCCTTCGTTAAGGTTCAACAGTTCGCGCAGCTCGGCTAGAAACTCAAGGTCGTCGTCGTCGCTAGTGCTAGTGCTAGTGCTGCTATAATAGCATCACTAGTAAATATAGCAACACAAAAACGGTTTGCAAGCCATATTTGTGAGTCAGATCGATAGCAGCATCACAAACCCTTTCCCCGCCTGTTTTGAGGCATTACATTCGGAGACCGGAGCGCCGATCTTCCTCTTGGCTGAGCTGTAGCTGGCGTTGATGCTCTTGTTGTTTTTTGTTCCACTCGTCGAGGTCTTTTATCCCGGCCGGCGGGCGTGCTTTTTTGACGCCATCCGCGTTGCCGCGGATCTCGATGATGGCCGCGACTTGCTTTTCGTGGGCGGCGTCGGTGTCGGCCTGCTTCTTCGGGTCCGGCAGGCCGGTCTTTTTGTCGATCTCGTTTTCTCGGTGGTTGGTGACGGTCTCGGCGCCCTTGATGAGTCCTTGCACTTGCGGATTTTGGGACCATTTCAAGGTCCGGGCGCCGCCGGTGACGATAATGGTTGGCGGTTCCTTGCCTTCGCGCTTCGCGAGGTCATGCAGGGCCAGGGCGTCAAAGCCGCCCTCGACCATATGCACGTCGCGATCGTTGCCACGCAGGATAGGCGAATAGGTCTTGTCGCTCCCTGCATACGAGACCTTGGATAGCCATTCGTCCTTATATTTTTCGGGTTTGAGTAACCTGGTCTCGGCGTTGCAGATTTTGCCCTCGTGGTCGCGGCCGATGAATGCGACGCCGCGATCGTCGAGCGCGAGGAATCCTTGTTTGTGTGCCTCGATCAGGGTCTCCCGGCTGATGCCGCGCTCGTCGCGCGCGTAGACTGCGGCCCGCTCTTGCTGCTCTTTGTCGGCGGCTCGGATGACGATCGCCGCGGTTGCTCGCGATTTGTTGCCGAGTGCTTGCGACTGCTGCAACGCGCGATCGATGGCCAGTGCGGTCATGCCGTCACCGCCGGTCATCACTGCCACGGTGTCCTTGAATTCGCGGTTTTCGAGCTGTTGCACGTACTGGATCGCGTTGAGGTAGGTATCGCCGGACCGCGCACGCCACAAACCGTCATCCCCCTGGAAAAAATGGAAGGGGTTGTCTTTTGCCGCTTTGTTCTCGCACCAGCCGTTGGTGCCCTCCTTTTTGAGTTCGACGCCGCGGGCGATTAGCCAGGCCGGCAGGTCAATTCGTTTGGCAGTCTCAATGCGCTCGCCGAACTCGCGGTAGTTCTGCTCGGCCTGCGCGCGGCGGGCGCTGGGGGTCATATGTAGTGTTTGCATCGTCTTCTCCATGCGCTCTTTTATGATCCGTAGATTGCCATCGATTCGCCGTCGCACGCCAGGACGGGCAACGTCTTGGCCTCGCTGCCGGCATCTTTCGTCGCGCTCTGCCACGAGACGAGATACATGATCCGGCAATAGCACTGTAGCGCCCGACTGTTCAGGAACCACATCGAGTTCGGACATGTCGCGCAGGCCAGCTCGCGCGGCGGGCGGAGGTGTTCTGGTGCGCTGTTGATTGTGATGCTGCTGTTGGTGTTCATAGCCATTTTGTTTACTACTCCTTTCGTTGGATGCCGCGAGATCCGCGACGGCTTGTTTACGTGCATTGATGTACTGCACGGTGGTTAATTTTTCTGAGGCGCGCGACCAGCTTGCCTTGATCTTGGTCATCAGCTCGTCGTCGGCGACTTCGGACAGCGGACGCCATTCGTCGGTCCCAAGGCGTTCCATCATGCGTTCGTGGACGGCCTCTTTGTCGATGTAGACGCGGCATTTTTCGCGCGCCCTAGACATTCCTACGTAGGCGAGCCGGCGTTCGATGTAGCGCGAATCCAGCAAGAACGATTGACTGACGGTCATGCCTTGGCTGGCGTAAATCGTCGTCCCCATGGCGTGCTGTAGCGGCACGGCTTTTTTGGCAGCGTCCCAATAGCCACCCTTGCCCGCGCGTATCTCGACGGCGCCACCCTTATCGAGCTTGATCTTGATGATCGGCACGTCACCATCCATCCGGATCGAGAGGATCGTTCCCTGCGTGCGATTAAATACGCCGGCGGTACGGCGTTGCTCGTCCTTGGTCTGGTCACCCTGGATGCCCAGCTTCTTGTCATTTTTACGAAACATCACCTTATCGCCAATCGCAAACGGGATCGTGGCGGTGTTCTTGAGGTCGGTGGTCCGAAGGGTTATGACATCCTCGCCGAGCTTTCCCTCGGCGCGCAGGAGCTCGCGGACGCGCGCGTTGAGTTCGCGGACGGTCTCATTGTCGTTGGCCAGCAACAAGGCAGTCCCGGCGCCCTCACTGAGGCGGTACTCGTTCCAATCCGCGATCATCGCGTCGATCGCGGTGGCGTGGTTCTCCGTGAGCTTGACGAGGCCATGATCCTGGTAGGCCTGCAGTGCTTCGGCGGCGCGACCGTGAGCGAATTGCAATACGGCGTCGCGCTGCCACTGGAATTCGGCGTACTTAACTGGATCGTTCCGGACGTGCGAGCCTTGGCGGCGTACCTCGTCGATCCGCGCGCTGCCGATAACCTCGATGATCGCTTCCATTGCGCCACCGGCTTCGACAGGGGCGAGCTGCAGGGAGTCGCCGGTCAAGATAACCTTGGCGCCGGCCTTCTTCGACGCGGCCAGGATCGCGGCCATGTGACGAGATCCAACGAGACCGCCCTCATCGATGAGGACAACGGATTTTGCGTCGAGCTTGATTTTGCCGGTCGCCAGTTCGCGAACAAAACCTTCGATTGCGCGGGTATGCGCGATTTTAGCCTCTTCGGATAGCACGCCGGCCGCGCTCCATGAGAGCGCCAAGCCCTGCAGGGTATACCCCTGTTTTTCGTAGACGGCCTTGACGGACTCCATCGTGAACGATTTTCCGGCGCCAGCGCTACCTTCGACGATTGAGACCATGCGGGTATCAAAACACGCGTGCCGGACGGCTAAGGCCTGCTCCTGGGACATGCCTTTTTTGGCGCGGATCGCGGCGTCGACAACGTCGTCGGGTTGGACATGTGACGCGATCGCACCGGCGGCGTGGCTGGCCGTTGCATCGAGCGCGGCCCAGCATTCGTGCTGCGCGTCCTCAATCATTGGCCGCTCAAGGTCGATCATTTCCTGCGTTGAGCGGCAAATGATTGACGACGCGCAGCACGAATGCTGGGCCGCGCGTCCTCAATCATTTGC
>RRZU012630745.1_pt1 | contig 14113 bp, 16 predicted proteins | sample 2165561 | NCBI WGS metagenome assembly RRZU01 (sample SAMN10456909, study PRJNA506462) | wastewater metagenome | isolation source: wastewater sludge | place: USA: Moscow, Idaho
ATCTCAACATTAGTTTTTTCGTCGTCAAGATAATCACTCTCAACAATCTCAACTTTTCGTTCATCACTTACAATATATTCTACATCGATATTAGAATTAATATCCAGAGTACTAATTTTTGCTAGTTTATCCGAATCAATCTTAACTGCTCGCTTTTTAATACTTGCTTGGATTTTTGCATCCCAATTAGTTTCAGCAGCGCCCAATGCGTAAAATCCTGAAGCGAATGAGGATATTCCAAGGAAAATTATTACTGCAAATGATATAATTTGTTGAGTCTTAACTTTTCTAGTGAAACTAATGTACGCAAGCAATATCCAAAAAGCCACAAACAGCAAACCCGCGGCGCTAAATAAGGCCATTGGCAATCCTTCATAAGACTTGGAATAGACCGACTCGTTAGCTTGACCTACAAATGCTAAATTCACACCGAAGGTTAATACAAGGCCGCCTACTGCCGCAAATATAGAGATGACTCCAAGCAAAATTGCGAAGATTTTCTTTACGCTGTTATTTTTTCTTTCAAGTAAAGAAAAATCATATTCATTATTCACGTTCTTTATAGATTGAGCCGATGCTTTCTCACCACGCAGCCTTAAGATATCTGATGCCGTCTTAGCTTTTGGGATTAGTATCCATAAGATTAGATATACTGGTATAAACCAACCAAATGTTAGTGGAATAAATATTAACATTAGAATTCTCACAAAAACTATATCTATGCTCAAATATTCACTTAAGCCACTCGCGATACCAGCCACCATTCCGTTCGCCTGGTCGCGATATAACTTTTTCTTGGTAGTAGTTTTAGCTGATTCTTCATTTATATCCTGCGCCGAGACGAGGTCTTTGGAGTCGATATCACTCTCTGCAAAAACTTCCGGGTCTCCAAGTTGGCTTTTAATTTTTTTCACATCATCTAGCGATATGATCCCATCTCTACTAACTCCAAAGTCTTTCAAGATTTCAGTTACTCGAATTTCGACATCGTTAAAAATTGATTCATCATTTGCATATTTTCTTAGGTCATCAAAGTATTTTGTTAATTCTTTTTTCGCATCAACCTCGATTTCATAAGGTATTTTTGCTAGATGTATTCTATAAATCTCTTTCATATTATCCTTACAATTTTTTAATTGTGTTATTTAAGTTTGCTATATCTGCGCCTACTATATCCATCACTTCTCGACCAAAATCCGTGATACGATAATATTTTCTAGGTGGCCCTTGTTCCGATTCTTGCCACTCATGATTTAATAAGCCTTCTTTTTGCAATCTAGATAATAGTGGGTATATAGTTCCTTCCACTACGACTAGTTCTGCATCTCGCAAATCATTAATGATATCGCTCGTATATACAGGTTTCTTTGAACAAACTTTTAGTACACAATACGCGATAAAGCCTTTTCTCATCTGAGTGGCCATTTGCGCGGCATATTTTATTGCTTTATCTTCGTCTGTCATAGTTCTATGTTATACCAAGTAGCTTGTTGTGTCAAGCTTTTTAAACAAAAAGTTTATAAAATAATACACTCTCCTTAAAATTAATTTAGAGAGTGTATTTATCTAAGAGTTAGACGAGAGCTTCAAAGGCCTTACCAGCCGCCGCCTCCGCCTCCGCCTCCGCCGCCGCCAGCAGAGCCACCAGAAAAACCACTTCCACTCGATCCTGTGCTAGAACTGTAACTATTCATGCTTGAAGAAATATTGTTCATAGTCGAGCTAAACGCCATAGCGTTAAACGCGCCCTGACCTACGTACCAATCTGGAGTATAGTCTCCGTACTCAACTTCAAGAACTCTGTTCCAACTCTTTTCAATACCAAATATGGAAGCGTATGGCATAAGCTTTTCATATAATTTAACCTTCGCTCCACCTTCATTAGAAATTATTCTTTCAGCGCCCTCAACACTTTGTAAATATTTCAATCTGTCGGCTTCGGCCATTTTCATATACATTTTTAATCCTAGCAAATATTCCTTCATTTCAGATCCTTTCAGACTTAGAGGCGAAATACCCAAAGCAATAATATTAATAATAAGTAGAACAATTAGACTAACGACTGGAAGAAAATATAAATCCGAACCTAAATTCTCCATTAGCCCGCCAATGGCCATTGAGTCAATTATTAAACCTATGATGCATAGCGTAAAAGAAATTGCATTTAATTTTTCAAATTTTTTATTTGATTTATAGAACACTCTTTTTTCGAAATTAGTTAAATATGTATTTATATCACTATATAGCTCCTGTCCGGTTTTTGTATCATTATTTTTAATTATGTATTCACTTTTACCTTTAAATAAGGAATCTAGAATTTCTTTATGTAAAGAATCTTTTGCGTCTCTGTTAATTAATTTCAGCGTGTATTCTTTTTTCTTTCCTAGAAATCCCTTAACCTCATTTTCATGAATTTCAATATAACCGTTCACTGCTAATTCTAATATGATTGCCGACATTTTAGCTTGAGAAACAGAGAGTAGTGTGGAGGCTCCTAAAACGTTGATATTTTTTGGTGGTAGATACTGTGGGACAATTGGTTTATTCGTCTTTTCAGATTTACCATCTCTAGTAATTCTATATAATAAATATATGACAAATCCGAATATAGCCATAGATATCACAAAAAACACCATATCAAGAATATTAGCTAAATTACTCTTTTTGTACAAGGAGAAACTATTTTGCTTGAACTTGGCAGCAAATGTTAAAGTCTGATAAGACGATAGATTCTGCTCGGAAAAGGTTATCTTATTATCTTCAATATTTTCTGATGAGCAGTTATTCGAGCTTCCCACCCCACCAGCAAAACAAATAATTTCACCGTTAAAGTCGTTTTTCACCGAATCATCAAGAATAACTGTCGCACTTACATTTTCAAATCTTTGCGTCCAGCCAGTCCCATTTGCATCCCAATATAATTCTTGATAATCACCCGAATCCTTAATTACATCAGTTAATGTATATTCAATCGTATACTTTTGCTCACCTTGAACATAAACATCACTCTTTCCAATCCTGAAAACCTTAACACCATCGCCGCTCTCTGTATCAGCAATACTTTCTTCGGACCCATTGCGCCAAACTTCTATTTTACCATCAAAAACTCTGCGACCATCAAATGTAGTTGGGATAGCGCGCTCAATGCCTCTATTTTGATCATAATTTGGAAAAACCGCTACAATTTCTTCGCGGACCCTCATAACTGCTCGATTATCGTCATTCTTACTTAGGGTGTACTCTGCCGAAAAGTCTTTAAAATAAAAATTATTAGTACTAGCCGCATCTACTTTTGCTGAAGGCAAAAAAGCCAGCGCAATAGCTAACCCTAATAATAAGACATTTTTTGTGATGTTCTTCATAATATTAAACTACTTTCTTTGAGTTGATAAATTTATTTGGTCAGTTCGTTGTCGTTGGTTCCGGCGCTTACGAAATGGATTAGATTTTCGGTTGACATTTTCACCATATTTCTAACTGCCACATCTGTATTAAACGCTACATGAGGCGTCATTATCACATTCGGAAGGCCTGCTAAATCTCGGTAAACCTGATCTTGAATAATCTCGCTGCTCAAGTCTTTTTTAAGTAAATCTTCTTCATATTCATATACATCTAATCCAGCTGCCGCAACTTTCCCCTCGACTAAAGCGTCGCGAAGAGCTTGGCCGTCTATATGTCCACCACGTGCGGTATTGATGATAATCACACCATCTTTCATCTTCGAAAGAGATTCTCGATTGATTAGGTGTTTGTTTTCCGCAGTCAAAGGCACGTGCAGTGATATAATATCAGCCTCTGCGAATAAATCATTTAGATCATCTTTATATGTTAAGACTTCGTTTGCTTTATCATTCTTATAAACATCGTAGCCGATCACATTAGCACCAAACGCGTTAAATACTTTAGCTGTAGTTAAACCTATGCGCCCAGTACCGATAATTCCAACTGTCATCTGGTTTAGCTCTCTACCTAAAAGCCCCTCGACTGAAAAGTCTTGAACTCTTGATCGCCTTAAAGCAAGTGGCAGTTTTCTTAAAACCGCCAAAGTTAGCGTGACGGCAAATTCAGCAATCGCGCTAGGAGAATACTGTGGAACATTAGATAGTTTTATACCATGGTTTTTCACTACCTCTAAGTCGATACCGTCATAACCAGCCGTTCTGACGGTGGCATATTTTACGCCTAATTCTTCTAAAACACCCCAGGCTTCATTAATTTTGCCATTTGAAGTATAAGTGGATATAGCGTCAAAGCCCCTAGCGAGTTTGGCCGTTTCGCCAGTTAGCTCTTTTGTGGTTGTGGCGTATTCTATGCCAAATTCTTTTGCAAACTTCTCAAAATATGGGAGTTCGTCTTGTCTAGCGCTATAAGCAATAATTTTCATAGCTTAATTATATATCAAAACGGTTGTGTTTTCAAGAATATCAGATAAAAGCAAAAAAAACCAATCCGTAGATTGAGGCTTGATTTTTGAGTAGCTTTCACTTGCTCAAGTCTTTATTCTTGGTTTTACCCACGAGGAAACACTTTATGGAAGAAATGTTGATATCCACCATCGACAAATCCCTGTCTGTCAACTTTTTGAGGATAGCGCTCTTCATACTCTTCATCAGCCAGTGGACTCACGAGAGTTAAGATGTATTCACCGTTATACTCACCCTTAGTTAGAATTAACTGAGATTTTGAAGACTTCGATCTAATATGAATTTCGAAATCATCTTCGCAAGATATTACGTGCTTTTCAGTTACAACATAGTATGGGAAAGCAGAATCTATAGCTATCTCATCAAGTAAGTCTGAATCGTCAATACAATACCTAACTATATTACCATCAGGGTTATCAAAATCCAATAATAGCACTTCTGTATTATCGGCCTCATTAGTACTTTCTAAATAATCAGTGATACATTGAGTTTTGCGCTCATCTATTACCCTAATGGCATCCCCAGCAATGTTCCATCCAAAATTCATAGCTTTAACCACTTTATACCAATCGTTCGTTTTAGCAACTTCTTTTTTGAAAAATGAAACAGTAGCATTTTCAACCATTTCGTTTCCTCCCTGTTTTTTATTTAGGAAATATTTTTAAAAGCACTAAAACTACAAAACAGCTCATAGATTTAGCGCCTCAAAAAATAGTAGGAAACAACCTAAAATACAAATACTAGAATAAAGATTATTAACGTTCGTAAAGTATGTAAAACCAAAAATATTATAAGTGAAGTCCTACTCGCATTATTTAATATAATTCAAAAGATTATTTTGCTGACTTTATAATTATATTATAAACAAGATAGAGTATCAATGATTCCCACAAGCGCAGCTTGTGTAAGTAATAAATTTACTTTTCTACAGCTTCAAGCTGGGCTAAAATTTCTTTATCCATATGGACGTCTTCACGCAATTTTCGCTTTAGGTATTCACTATCTTTATTTATGTCGCGTATTTCTTCAAGCGCATCTAGTACTTCTTTATGAATTTGCTTTGATCTTGCCTCTTGCTTCTCTAATTCAGCTTCGGTTAAAACCGCCATAATTAGAGCGATTGCTCCGACTAGCAGAATTATAACGTCAGTTATCGTATCATGTAGGCTTTTTTCATTGGTTATTAGTAATGCGGTACCTATGAGGGTTAAAACACCAACGGCAGTTAGTGCTAGCCGTAAAACTTTTCTTGAAGTAAATTTAATTCTCAGAATCTTCTTCATTGTCTTTAGCGCCTAATTGTATGTTTGGGTAGATCTCGCGAGTTGTTTTATCTAATTCACTTTTAAGCTGAGGAAATGGCACACCCTCTCTAGCTGTTACGCCTTCAAAAATCCAAAAGACACGCTCACTATAACCCCAACCACAAGCTGGTGGCATGCCGTATTCAAGCATTTCGACAAAGTCAATATCAAGCATCATTGCTTCATCATCGCCAGCATCGCGCATATTTTGCTGTTCAACGAATCTATCGAGCTGATCAATTGGGTCGTTTAGCTCAGAAAAACCGTTACCAAGCTCAGAGCCGGCAATTACTGGCTGAAAGCGCTCAACTACTTCACTATTATTTTCATTAGCTTTCGAGAGCGGCGAGATAAATTTAGGTGTATTTACAAGCCAAACTGGACCAGCTACGTCTTTTCGGATGTTCTTCCATAGTTTATCAATTCCGCGTGCTCGATTTTCAGTTTGCTCAACCTCTAAATTATTATCTTTTAGTGTTTGTTTTACTTCATCTAAGCTAGATTTATAAACATCAATGCCGTATTTATCACGGATTATAGTTTCATAATCCCAGATTTCCCACTTTTTACTCATATCCACATCAAATTTACCAAGTTTAAACTGTAGGCTACCAAAAGTTTCTTGCAAAACATATTTATACATTTCTTCCATGAAGTTCATGCCGTCTTGCCAGTTGGCGTACGCCCAATACCACTCCATCGCAACATGCTCTGGAAGGTGTTCATCAGAATAGTTCTCATTTCTAAAGCGCGGTCCGATGTCGTACACTTTTTCATAACCAGCACCAAGTAATCTTTTAAGCGGCAGTTCGTGGCTAATTCGAAGATAAAATTTCTCGTTATCTAGCGCGTCCATATGAGTTACGAATGGATTTGCATCTGCTCCACCAGTGGTGTGTTCTAGAACTGGCACGTTTATCTCAATGAAACCATGGCTATTTAGGTAATCTCTAGTCGCTTGCCAGAATTTACTGCGACGCACGAAACGATCGCGAACATCTTGATTAACATTCATATCCACATAGCGACGACGCATTCGTTCTTCTTTATTAGTGAAGCCATCTTGCTTTGTGGGCATCGGCCTTAGAGATTTTGCAAGTAGCCTTAGGCTATTTACGGCCACTGAAATCTCACCAGTCTTAGTTTTAATCACTTCACCCCTAGCTTCGATGAAATCGCCGCTATCTAGTAGCGGAATCTCTATTAAGCCTAGAACTCCATTTTCAGCATCCAACGGCGAAACGTCGCCATCACGCAAAAATAATTGAATTTGACCACTAAAATCCTTTAAAACTATAAAAGCAAGCTTACCGAATTTACGAATTCCCGCAATACGTCCAGACACGGTAACCGTATCTCCTTCAAATTCTTCAAAATTATCAATAATCTCGCCAGCATCATTAGTTCGATTACTCTTTGATGGATACGGGTTAATACCTAATTTTTTTATTTCTTCTAGTTTTCTGAGGCGCTCGTCGCGCAATTCTTTCATTGTAGCCATAATTATAACTATTTTACCACATAGTATTACTTTACCCAAGTTATATTTATCCATATTGAAAGTGTAGGTATTAGTTTTTTATAATGGTTATAGAGTTGCAACGCTATTCGTTTTGCTTGATTTATTGAACTTATTATGGTATAATTATATATATTCAATAGTCGAAAGACTTTAAATTGGAGGTACATTTATGGGTAAAAATTCTAAGATTGGTACTATCGTTCAATGTCTTGGGAAAGACGACGGCTATGACCTAAATGGCAAGCCGGCTAACTCGATCCTATTCGGGACCATTAAAGAGGTTGACAATAATGGAAATTATATTTTAAGTCACATCTACAATGCCCTAAACGGGAGTATGGATCCTTTAGCGACCTTGTTATTAAAACCAGATAACGTCATGTCGCTATCGCTCCACGAGCCATTATATCGCAAGTATATAGCAGCTTTAAGGTTGTATAGGCATATTGCAATTAAAGGGAGTCGTTGATTATGACAACACCTATTCCGAGTCATGCAGTTTTGCTCATTCGAGACCGACCATCCTATACTATCGTTGGTAGAATTACCGATTATAAAGATAAAGATCGGTATAAAATGGGTGATTTCTGGGACTTAGATAAAAAAATCCCCGTGAAGCCAGTAATGGGTAAGGTTTATGCTCATCGGCTTATTGCGGATGACGACCCAATGTCAAATAGATACGAATCTTTACGCAATTAAAGTCTAGCCCCACACTACGTGGGGCTATTTTATATTATATAAATTTTTCTAAGATTTCGCTTTGAGATAGCATTTGAGTTTCGTTCGTGGCACGTGAGACTAGTTCAAACTTTTCGCTCTCAAGTAGCCTGTCTGAAACTGTCAATCGATAAGGGATTCCCATAAGCTCAGCATCGGCAAATTTCTTACCTGGGCGCTCATCTCGGTCATCAAACAAAACATCTATACCTTTATCGGTCAATTGTTGGTAGATTTCTTCGGCTTTTTGCTGTGAAGCTCCGCCAATCTGCACTAGATAAACTTTAGCTGGAGCGACGTTTTCTGGCCAAACTAGACCTTTTTCATCAGAGAAATGCTCAGCTAGTAACCCCATTAATCGGCTTGGCCCAATGCCATAGCTTCCCATAAATACAAGATTTTGCTTGCCGTCTTCGGCTGTATATTTTAGATCTAAAGCATCAGAAAATTTATATCCTAGTGTAAAAATATTACCAACCTCAACCGCCTTTTCGGCTCTAAGCTCCTCTTTATTTATACCTAAGTCTGCTAGCACTTCGTCGTTGAAAACTTCTTCATTTATCGCAATGCCCTTTTCATCTGAGATATAAATTATATCCTCACCCACTGGGCTAATAGTCTGAAATTCATGACTATATTTACTAAAGCTCCCACCACTAGCAAAAGTTTTATAAGTAAGGTCGCCTAGCCCAAGACGCTCAAACACACGTAAATACGCTTCAGATATCTCCTCATAGAACTTATTATGCTCAGTTTCGTCTTTAGAGAAGCTGTATAAGTCTTTCATTAAAAATTCGCGCCCACGCATCAATCCACTTTTACTGCGCAGCTCAGCACGAAATTTAGTCTGAAACTGGTATGGGTAAACTGGCAAATCTTTATAGCTAGAGATGAAGTTCTTCATCATCTTAGTGATAGGCTCTTCGTGAGTAGGCGCTAGACCAAACTCCCGACCGTTAGATAGTTTAGTCTTAAACCACACATCCATAACGTCATCACTCCAGCGACCACTAGCCTGCCAAGTTTCAGGGTTTTGCAGGGCCGACAAACTCACTTCGTTTCCGCCCACAGAATTCATTTCTTCTCTGATTACTTGTACGATCTTATCTAGAACTATTTTTCCAAGTGGCAAAAAATCGTAAACTCCTGCCATTTCTTTATTTATAAATCCCGCCCGAATCAAAAGCTGAGCATTTTTTGCTTCTTCTCCTGATGGAATGTTTTTACTTGTTTTAGTAAATACTTTTGATAATCTCATTCTTTCTCCTTATAAATTAAAAATCGGCTGGTTTTAGCCAACCGAGATTTAATTAATTTCAACAATTTTGTATGTTATTGAGTTCTTTGGCGTCGATATTTCTACTTCTTCATCCAATTTTTTACCCATAAGCTTCTCTCCGATTGGCGACTCGTTGCTAATTTTACCCTCTAGGGGGTTAGCTTCGACTGGTCCAACCAAGCTATACTTAACAATTTTATTATTTGCTAAATTCTTTAAACTAACTTCATTGCCTAGAGAAACTTTGTGCTTAGATCCACCACCAATAATTTCAGCATTTTGCAGAATGTGCTCAATTTCAGAGATTCGGCTTTCAGCAAGTGCTTGCTTTTTACGCGCAGCATCATACTCACTATTTTCTTTTAAATCACCAAAATCTCTAGCAGTAGCCACTTCTTCAGACACTTCCTTGCGCTGAGAAATAAGCAGTTTAAGCTCTGCTTCTAATTCCTCTTTACCTTTTTGGGTTATATTAAAAACTTGTTTCATATTTTTCCTAATTCAGTTAATTATATCAAATCTCAATATTTAAGTCAATTTATTGTGGCAATGATTGAAGAATTTCAGGAGCTATAAACAAGAAGTAAAATGCAACCGCATTCTTAATCATATGAAATATGATAGTCGACCAAACTGTGCCTGTTAGCTTCTCGCGCATAAAGCACATCACGAGGCTCATAGCAAAAGTTGTAATACCAACGTTCAACTGACCGTGCGCAATTCCGAACATTAAACTTACGATGATTGTCGCTAAATATGGATTAACTTTACGCATTTCACCGTAAATTACACCTCGAAAAATTAGTTCCTCCGCTGCCGGTGCAACCACTACTAGTGCTATAAATGCCATTATAAATTGATAAGATTGACTCAAGTTCGAGAAACCGACGTCCTGGGCTTCACTCGGGTCGAAACCAGGTATAATACTAGTCGCAATAGCCGATAAGATTCCAGCTAACAACATAGCAACAATTAGACCAGCAAAACCTAATCCTATATCCGTCCAAGTTGGAAGTCCCGTTACACCTATATCTTTCTTGGTGATTTTTTGACCAAAAGCATATTTAGGGATATAAAAAACGCCTGCCAGGATAATTACATAAACAACTGCGGAATAGACAGTAGAAAAGACTGCATTATTAGCCAAAGATGCTAGATTATCCCCAACAAACATCCATAGAACTAAAGGTATAATATACTGAACTGAATAGAAGACAAAGGCTGGCCATATAATCCAAAAAGCAATTTTGCCCCATTTGGTATCTAAAATTTTATGTAACTGTTGCTTCAAAGCTGCCTCCTTAGAATATTTTTAATATATCGAGTACTATTATTAACACCGACAAAATCATCAAAGCTAAAAATCCGATAGCATTAATATTCTCTTCTGTTTCTTTAGTTAGCGGTTTTCTTAGAATCTTCCTAAAAATAAAAGTAAGAAACCACCTACCTCCGTCAAGTGCTGGTATAGGTAGTGAATTCATGCAAGCTAGAGTTAGTGAAATAATCGCAGCCAAGAATAGAATTGTCGTAATGCCCGATTGTGCGGCCTGTGGGAAGATTACGCCAATTATACCGATTGGGCCAGACACGCTAGCACCTGCTGTACTTAGTTCTGAGGCGCCTTCACTTCTAACTTCGTCTGAAAAGCTGATTTGCTTCACTAATCCGCCAAAGAAGTTTGACACTAGATCGCCTAATCCTTGGAAAGTTGCACCAGTAAATTGTACAGTCGTTCCGACACCAACGATTGGCGCGCTCCAGGTTGAGTAAAATTTTTCGCCAAGCCGTTCTGCGCTTAGGCCAATATACCCCTTGCCGTCATCATTATTAGATCTAACTTCAAGTGTTTTTGTTTCTGTTTTGCCATCTCGCGAGATTTCAATTTCAATGTCTTTGCCCGCATTAGATTTGGAGTATTCACTAATCTGACTAATACTTTTTATTTCTTCTCCACCAACAGACACCACCTTATCTCCGGCTTCTATCCCTGCTTTTTGAGCTGGTAAACCTTCACTTACTGCGGCTACTAAAGTATCACCACCAGTAATTCTAGCATCTTCTTTGATATAAAATTGATTATCAAGAGCTTTAGGCATACCTAAAACCGCTAAAAGACTAAATATCACAATCGCAACCAGCCAGTTTACCGCTACTCCGGCAAATAAGATTTGAGTTTTGCCCCAAAAGCTTGCTGCACCGTAATCACCTTTTTTATTGTCTGAATCGTGCTCACCCTTTAGCTTCACAAATCCACCTAATGGTAGCCAGTTGATCGAGATTATTGTTCCTTTGGGCAGAATTTTGTCTGTTCTCTTTTTAAAGCTATGTACTGCTGGCGGGAAGCCTACACCAAACTCCTCAACCACAACACCATTTCTTTTGGCGGCATAAGCATGTCCAAGCTCATGTAATACAACCAAAACCACCAAAACCACTAGTCCGAGTAATATACCAATAATTAAATTCATTTCTTTGAATCACCTCCCATCCTTCGGTCTCGTTTTGAATATTGGTCTAAGATATAATCAACATCACTTTCATCCATATCTGGCCAGGCCTTATCTAGGAACAATAGCTCTGAATATGCAACTCTCCACAATTGAAAATTAGAAATTCTCTGCTCGCCTGAAGTTCTTACCATCAAATCAAGCGCAGGGACTTCTGGATGGTAAAGATTATCAAATATCAATCGAGAATCAATATCTTCCGGACTAATCAGACCCTCTGCAACCTTATTTGCTATCTTTTTTACCGCTTCAACGATTTCTAATTGACCGCCGTAATTAAAACACAGGCACAAAGTTCCACCAGTATTTTTAGCCGTCAGTTCTTCAGCCTCATTCATTAATTGAACAATTTTTTTACTGACTTTCTGGGTTCTATTTCCACTAAACAACACTTTAATGTTGTCTTTGTGAAGCTGTTTGATCTCTTTATCAAAATACGTCTCAAACAATTTCATAAGATAGCCAACTTCTTCTGCCGTTCGATTCCAGTTTTCAGTCGAGAATATATAGGCACTAACAAAGTCAACGCCTTTTTCATGGGTAAATTTGACTACGTCTTTTAGCGCTTCAAAACCGGCTTTATGGCCTTCAACCGTTTTTAAGCCTTTCGCTTTAGCCCAACGGCGATTGCCATCAACTATATAACCGATGTGTTTTGGTATATTTTTTTTCACTTTTAGCCTAAATTGTTAGAATTTCTTTTTCTTTATCTTTAAAAAGATTATCAATTTCTACATTAAGATCTTTAATCTCACTATCGATCTCTTTCTCAATACCCTTTAAATCGTCCTCAGTTAAGGCTTTATCCTCTTTAAGTTTTTTTGCCACTTTTAGGGCATCTTGGCGAATATTTCTAATGGCGATTTTCGCATCTTCGACTTTTTCGCTAGTCTGTTTTACGATTTGTCGACGACGTTCTTCTGTTAGCGGTGGTACTGGTACACGCACAACACGGCCATCATCACTAGGGTTAAAACCAAGACTCTGGTCGTTTCGGATTGCTGCGCTAATTGCCGAAATATTAGCTGGATCAAATGGTGTAATCAAAATCATACCAGCTTCAGGTGCGGTCATATTAGAAACTTGGTTAAGCGGCATTTTTGAACCATAAACCTCCACAAATACCCCTTCAAGCATTGAGGGGTGGGCTCGTCCTGTTCTTACTTTTTTAAGTTCACTCTTAAAATGATCTATACTCTCTGTCATTTTAGCCTTATAAATACCTGTATCAAACATAATTCTCCTTTTTCTCTATTTTAACACAGAAACGGCTAAAGGTTAAGTCTAGGCCAGTATTGACTTTTTATACTTTTTATGTTATGATTGTTATGAGTTAAATCAAAAACAAAAAAGGACAAAAATGACAAAAAGATCAAAAGTAGCTAATGCGAAAGCCAAAATTTCGCAAAAAATCGGATTAAATTATACAAAAAAATTTATTAATTTTACCGATCCAATTTCCCATACTGATTATAAATTAAAGATCGAGGAAGCCAAAAACCAGAAGGGCGAAACTGCCGTAAAAGTTAGCCTACCCGAAGAGAAGAATTTCTTTCGCGGCGTTAAATTCACTGAAAAAGTACGCCTAGAAAAACTCCGCGACGGCCAATGGGTCAAAATCTTACGAGCTAGATTTGGTGCAGGCGCCGAAGAACTATTTGGAGTAACAGAACTCCACGAAGAAAGCGAGCTTGAAGCACGCGACATTCGAATTATAGCAGCCGTTGAAGATATTTTGAGCGAGAATGCTCAAAAAATCAAAGTTAAAAAAGTCGCCTCCCCACGTATGAAAAAAGCCCACGCCTAAAGTTTTTGAAAGTCTTTAAAGCCGCCCTATTTTTGGGCGGTTTTCGTTTTTATATATAATTTTAACCATCTAAGCAGATCCGTCCGCCACCCTCAAGACTATATTGAATTGTGTAATTATTCTCGCCACCACCACTAATCATACCCTCCCCGCTACACTTTTTCGCAGCTGTTATGAATATATATCTGAAATTATATTGAGAATATTGACCAGGCTTCCAACCATCGCCCCCATTTACAGCATAGACACTATCCCTCAATAAATAATAAGATTCTCCGCCTGGATCGTTAAACGCTTCTGTATCTGTTTTTAAGTAAGATTTAGCAAAACTTGTAGCATAAGAATAACCAGTCAACTGGCTTGCTGTAGGCATTTGCCCCCGATTATTACTCTTATAACTATCCATAGCAGTCTTTAGTCTACTCATATCATTCTTCCGTCTAGTATCTCGTTGGTTTCTTTATAGTGCTGGTAGTGCTATGAATACCATTAGGAATATTAGGCCTGCTATTGCTAGGACTAGGACTACTTCTATTATTGTGAA
>RRZU011367030.1_pt1 | contig 14111 bp, 7 predicted proteins | sample 2165561 | NCBI WGS metagenome assembly RRZU01 (sample SAMN10456909, study PRJNA506462) | wastewater metagenome | isolation source: wastewater sludge | place: USA: Moscow, Idaho
CGGTGCTGGCGTCGACACTGATGCCAGCACGACTGACACTGCCGGCACGACCGGCACTGGTACTGCTGACACCGGCGATGCTGGCACTGCTGGTGTTGGTGGTGTGGTGACCAGGGTGCGGCCGTTGGTGCGGTGGCGTGTGGTCTCTGGTGAGCCGCTGTCGGGTGAGTTGGGGGTGTTGACGACCAGGGCGTTGGCTGGGATTTGTTTGGCTGCGGCGTTGTCTGGTGTCGCGATCTTGGTGATGTATCCGTTGTATGTGTTGGATTTGGCCAATGGTGTGGATGCGGCTCGTGAGGTTGCGGGCCGGTTGTTGATGCCGGGGACGGTTGTTCGTTTGGTGTTGCTCGCGGTTGTGGTGGTGTTGGCGGGGGTGTTCGCGTTTGTGCGTGCTCGTAGCGCGGCGCGTCCTTCCCGGGTTCTGGCTTGGATTATTGTGTCCGCGTTCGTGTTGGCTGTGGTCAGTGAACTGTTGGGTCGTGGTATGCATTATGAGGGCCTGTATCATGTCGGGTTGAACACCACTCAATACCTGCTGGGACACTAACCACCCCACTACCGGGAGCCAGACAAACAGGATTGAAGCAGGAGGTCCGTCGCGTAGCGCAGGGCGGAGGAGTGAGAGGTCTGCCGTGCCGGTCCTTCGAGGTTCGGGGCGACCCGATTCAGGGGGAGGGCGGCCCCGCCGGGTTGTTGCCTCGGAACTCGCGTCGCAGTGCCTCTTCGAGTCTCGCTGCTTCCTGTTGCGATTGCTTCTTTTCCTGGTGCTGCGCGTATCCGGCAGCGGCCAATCCGCCGAGGATCATTGCTCCCGGAAGCCATACGAGACTGACCAGCACCCCGATCTTCAACCAGACGAGTCCAGCAATGATGCTGACGCTTCCGGCCACCTTCATGACTGTGAGGTTCATGCCGCTGCTACCTCGATGAGTGCAGTCTGGGCACTGGGATCCGCGGCAATCACGGCGTTTGCCAGAGACTGCATGTAGTTGCGGTATTGCTTGTATCCGAGCATTTCCTTGGGGCCCAAGGGGATGAACGCGAGGACCTTCACCTGATTTGTCAAGTAGCGGACGATGTCCGTTTCGATGTGGGTGCGGAAGCCGCGTGGCTCGACGTTCACGTAGAACTCCAACTGGGTCACCCTGAAAACGTTCTTCACCACGAGATGAAGGGTGTGGTCGCCTTCACCTTGCACGGAGATTCCCTGCTTCTGCATCGCGAAGGCCACGTGTTTGGCGATGTCGATGAGCAATGATGGCTCGAGCTGACTCTCCGCCTCAACTCTCGCTTGGTGATACTTGTGATTCTTTGCCATGGTGGAGTCCTCTTCCTCGAACGTCGGCTGCGTTTGAACGTCGGTCCCCGGCGGGAAAGCGTCCCGTGCAACGCCGACGGCGGAAGCAGCGCGGCTTCCTCAACCAACTTTGGGGCATTCCGGCGTCCCGGCAAATGGGTATGCATACCCATTTGCCGCCTGAAGATCAAATGACATCGTTGTCAATGTCCGGTCCAGCTCACAAGGACCGGATGCTCATTCGAGAACCCAGTGGGTAGCCGTCGGGGCGCGCCCACTCAGCCGTTCATGAGAATTGGAAGTGTCATCATGGTTCTGTTCATCGCTTCGGCCTTGATAGTCTTTGTCGCCTGCTGGGTGTACGTCGGTGGCTACATCGTGGACATGGTCATCTGGATCATTTCCAAGCTGACACCCGACACCGCGAACGAGACGAACCTCGCCTACATCATCGGCGGCGGCTCGTGCGTTGTTGGAATGGTGGTCGGGCTCAGCATGGCCGATTCCGACAGTGGTCCAATTGTGGGCGGTTTCATCGCGGGCGTTGGCATGTACATTGCGGTGCGCCTGCCGTCCAAGATCCGGGTCAAGCGCTTCGTCAAGGACATGAACGCCTTGGAGCTGGACGAGACTTCACAGGAGTCCCACTCCATGCCGAACGGGCAGTCGGTTGGGTTCCGCCAGGACCATGTCTCGACTCCGTCTGTTCGGGACCGCGAGTTGGAGGTTGGTTCGGCTCCCACTTCTGAGAGTTCGCCGCGGTCCGAGTGGGTTGCGACGACGACGGCCAGTGCCCAGCCTGAGCAGCTTGATCTGGTTCCGGCGCCGCCGGCCCGTCCGCAGATCGAGTCTCTCGATCCTGCCTGCACTCCGGCTGATCTTTGCGAGATGGCTTCCGCGCGTCCTGATCTGTGGGATGCGATCCGCCACCACCCCAATTGTTATCCCGATTTGGCCACGTGGATCGGGGAGCAATCCGATCCCGCGACCGCTTGATTTTCGCAGTAAACCACCCATTCATGACAGCTGTCGAAGAAAGGAACATCATGTTCACGTCACATCGTCTCACTCGTCTCACTCGTTTCGCTGGATCGTTCGGAGCGTTGCTGTTCGCCGGATCGATGCTTGCAGGATGTGAAGGACTGTCCGCGGCTCCCACCTGCCAGGAGTTTGCAAACATGTCTGAGGGCACGGGTCTGGGAGCCTCGTTCACTGACGAGCAGAATGACGCCGTCCGAGATGCGCTCGATGCCGAAGGATTCGACGACGGTGCCTACAACCTGAGCATCGCTCACACCGAGATCATCTCGTATTGCAACATTTACGAGGGAAACTCGGGAAACAATCAGGATGTCTCGATTCGAGAGGCCATCAAGGATTGACGCGCGAATCCTCCGCTGGAGCCGACGGGGTGGTCATTGACGCGATGGTCACCCCGTGTCTGCAAGTCCGAGGAGTGCGAGGGTCCATCCAATTGCCGTCGGCCGTCCCCGCGCTGTGCGTTGCTTCACGGTAAGAAGCCCTTTCCGGCCCACCACTGTCCATTTCCGGTCTTTGTATCACAAGTTGTACAAGGCCGAGAGGAGGGCGAATTGTAGCAAGTGGTGGTAGTCGCTCCTTCTGTTATCCCAGACAGGCCTGGGTACGACCATGGATCGCCTGAGGAATTAACCTGCAAATATGCTGAGAATTACCACGAGGCATGGTGAACGAGCTCCTCAATGTATCATGACTCAGGTCATGTCGAATCTCACATTTGGTTGTGTGAACGGGCCCTGGGAAACTCCATGCGTCGTCAATCCGGCAATCCTTGGAAGGCTGCAAGATAACATCTCGATTGTTGGGCAGCACCTTCCTGCATCCCCTTCCGAAGACCAGAGGTACTTTGCGCCAAGACCTCGGTCAATGGACGCGGGGCACGTGCAACCTGACGTAATTACTTGGGTAACGCTCTTCAGTCGCTGGCCAGCGAGCCACTGGAGAGATCGGCGAAGGGTGAGCTCCATTGAAGTCACGACACCGCAGGAGGAAACTCTCCAGCTTCATCGCATCATTGAGCGTTGTTGCCATATGCGTTGGCGCCATTGTCAGTCCGGGCGTCAGTACCACTGAAGTGGATCTGAACGACGGCGGGGTCTGGGTGACGAACTCACGAATGCGTCTGGTTGCTCACCTGAACTATCCCTCGCGTTCCTTGGACTCGGGATTGCGGGCCGCTTCAGATGCGTTCAACGTTGCTCAGAATGGCGAAGAGGTCTTTGTCAATGACGTCGTGTCGTCCTCTCTGTCTCCCGTGGACGTCGCGCACACAACGCTCGGTGCACCTGCTGATTTCACCGGATATTCAACGGTAGTCAACGCCCAGACCATCGCAGTCGTCGATGGGGGAGAAGGAAGAGTCTGGGTTCTTCCCACGGACTCATACACCGGTTTCAATCCCGACACTCTGGACCCAATCGTGGAGGACGTACCGGGTGCGGTGGTCGCCGTCGGCGTTGATGGATCGGTCCATGTGGCCTCGGCGGCGGCAGGAACCGTTACGAGCATCGTCCCAAAGGGCAAGACCCTCGATGTTTCGGAGGCCACGTTGAAGGGAGTCACGAAGGACGACACCCTGCAGGTGGCGGCGATTGGCTCGCAGCCGGTCGTCCTCGCCAAGGAATCCGCCACGCTCCACCTCCCGGAGGGTGATTCCCAGGCTCTTGAGGGGGAGCTCACGTTGCAGGAATCGGGCCCGGAATCGGACGTCATCATTCTTGCTTCCGCGCATGAACTGCTTTCGGTTCCGCTGGAGGGCGGCGAACCTGCGGTGACGAACAACAAGGCCCCGGAGGGCCGGCCCTCGCGCCCCGCAATGCACCGCGGATGCGCCTACGGAGCGTGGGCCGGTTCAGGTGCTTTCGTTCGTGACTGCGAAGGCTCGGAAGACGACGTCGTTCTGGTCACGGAGTCTCTTCAAACGGCGGAACAAGCCGTATTCCGGACCAATCGCGACGTCATTGTTCTCAACGACATGAACTCCGGAGCGCTATGGCTTCCGGACGAGCAGATGTTCATGATCGACAACTGGGACCAAATCAACTCGGAGGTTGAGAGCGAGGACACCTCCGATGAAGATTCCGTTGACGACGTGGAACAGACCCTCCTGCCCGAACGCAACGAGGAGAACACCCCACCAGTTGCGGTTGATGACGAGTTCGGCGTCAGGGCCGGGAGAAGCACCATCCTTCCCGTGCTCCAGAATGATTCGGATGCCGACGGCGACTACTTGACCGCCACGCCCGTCACCCAGCCCAGTCTTGGCACGGTTTCACCCGCGAGAGACGGCGGCGCCCTCGAGATTACGGTCGATGCGGGGCAGTCCGGCAGTTCCACGTTCGAGTACGAGGTCTCGGATGGTCGTGGCGGTCTGGCTCGCGCTGTCGTCTCCGTGAATGTTCATGGAGACGAGATCAATGGGCCGCCAGCGCAGTTGACGGAGCTGGCCGTCTCCCTTGCGGGAGGGAAGAAGACCGCGGTCAATGCCTTGACCAGCTGGTATGACCCAGACGGGGACCCCTTCTATTTGGAGAGTGTGGCGGCTCCCGGAGGAATCAGTGCGCGTTCACACGAGAATGGCACTCTCGAGATTGCCGAGGCCGGGCATGGTCCGGGCAAGGACCAGATTGGCCTGAGAGTGTCCGACGGGCGTGACGCGGGCGAAGGATCATTGTCACTCACCATCAAGGAAGGTGGCAACGAGCCTCCCCTTGCCAATGCGGACATGGTGGTCGTCCAAGCAGATTCCTCGGCGACGGTCTCGCCATTGGACAATGACTCGGACCCAGACGGCGATGACCTGCGCCTGGTGCAGATTGACGATTCCCCGAAGGGGATCACTGCAAGCATGGACAGCTCCACCGGCACCATCACGGTTGAGGGGCACGAAGTCGGCACGTCCTATCTCGGCTATGCGATCACCGACGGCCCCAATACGGCCAATGGTGTGATCCGAGTTGACGTCATCGACGCCTCCGACTCGGCACCTCCGAGTGCCGAGGCAGATCTCGGTGTGCTTCCTCATGGTGGAGAGACCCTCATCGATCTGCTGGCGAATGACTCCGATCCCATGGGTGGCGTGCTGACGGTCCAGCAGATCGACGTGGCGCCAACAGCGGCCCTGACGGTGGCACTCATCAATCACCAACTGGTTCGAGTCACTGCACCACGTGGGCTCACTGGCCCCGAGACGTTCAGTTACACCGTCTCGAACGGCTTCGAGTCCGCGACGTCAACAGTGACCGTGATTCCAACAGAGGCCTCCTCGCAGAATGAGCCTCCGGAACTGACTGACGACACTTTGGTTGTGCGCACCGGGGACGTGGGTTCCGTGGCCGTGCTGGCCAACGATCGGTCCCCCGCGGGATTGAAGATGACGGTGAGCGACGAGCTTCAGCACGAGATCACCGAGGATTTGGCCAGTGTGTTCATTTCCGACAATGTCATCCGAGTCCGTGGCGGAACCCGCGGTGGTTCCGGGCGCATCGTGTACACGGTTCAGGATTCCATGGGCAATGTGTCCTCCGCCGTGCTCCAGCTGACCGTCGTTGAGCCGGACCCCGAGCGCAACACGGCGCCACGGCCGCGAGACGTGATCGCCCGAACCAATGCGGGCAAATCGGTGGACATCCCCATTCCATTGAACGGTATCGATCCCGAAGGGGATTCGGTCTACCTTGTGGGTCAGGGTTCGGCGTCTCAGCTCGGCAGCGTGAAAATGACGGGAACAACTTTCACCTATACGGCGTCGGCAGAGGCCAAGGGCACGGACACCTTCGCCTACATCGTGGAGGACCGGCTCGGAAAGCAAGCGAGTGGAACCGTCCGGGTGGGTGTCGCCCCGCGAACCGGCATCAATCAGAATCCCATCGCTGTCCACGACATCGTTCAGGTCCGTCCGGACACCAAGGTCTCTGTTGCTGTTCTCGGCAACGACATTGATCCCGATGGTGACGACGTCCATCTGGACAGCGATCGCATTGTTCCCCAGAGCGAGGGCATGGACGTGACGGCGAATTCGGGCCGTTTGATTCTGCGTACTCCGAAGGCCGAGGGCAGCTACCTGATCTCCTACGGGATCGACGACGGCGCGGGCGGATCGGCCGAGGGCATCGTCACCGTGATCGTTCGCGCGGATGCACCGCTCATCGCGCCGATTGCTCGCGACGACGACGTCTCGACGGACGAGGTGCGCGCTGCAACATCGAACACGATCAATGTCTCGGTGCTCGCGAACGATGAGGACCCGGACGGTGACATCTCGGACGTCGAGATCAGCTCGCCCGATGCGGAGGTCTCTCCCGCCGGTGACGGCACGGTCGACGTCGATCTCAAGCCTGAGAATCAGATTCTCATCTACACGGTGACGGATGCGGACGGCTTGGAGGCATCCGCCATCATCCGTGTGCCGGGAACCGAGCTGTCCCGCCCGGAAACGGATGAGGCGACTCTTCCCATCAAGGTCAAGGCGGGCGAGCCCAAGGAGATCGCGATCAATGACCACATCGTCACGCGCAGCGATCGTTCGGTTCGTATCACGTCTGAGGACAAGGTCAACGCCGGCGTGGGATTCGCGGGCGGGCAGATTGTCAAGGATCCTCTCACCTTGACCTATACGGCATCGGCCGAGTTCTCCGGTCTCACCTCGGTCTCGTTGGAGGTCACGGATGGCAAGGATCTCAACGATCCGGAGGGAAGAACGGCCGTGGTCACGCTGCCCATCCAAGTGGAGGGTGCAGGAAATCGTCCGCCGGAGTTCAATCCGACGGCGGTCGAGGTTGCCGCTGGCGAGAGCGTTTCCGTGGATCTTCGACCGATGGTCAGTGATCCGGATGATGGCGATGCCGAGGGTGCTCGATTTGCATTGGAAGGGAGCGGTCAGGGGGGAGTCTCCGCGTCCATGAGTGGCTCCACCCTCGAGGTCTCCGTGTCCGCGGATCAAGATCTCGGGAACGCGGGTTCCGTCCGGATCGGAGTCGACGACGGCAAGGGGGGCACTGTCCGGGCAGACGTCCCGATCGTGGTGGTTTCGTCCTCCCGTCCGCTCATCCAGACGTCCGAGGCCCAAGTCACGTTGGATGCCGGAAAATCGACGTCCGTGGACGTGTCCCAGTACGCCACGAATCCCTTCTCCGATCAGGGTGAATTGACGCTCGTGGGCCAGCCCCAGGTGGGGGCCGGAGGCAGCGCGTCCGCAAGCGGTACCGTGGTGACCGTGCAGGCGGATCCCGGGTTCAATGGAGCCTTCACGGCAACCTATCGCCTTGCGGATGCCACCAATGATCCCAGCCGCGAGGTGCAGGGCACCATCGTGGCCACGGTGCGCGACAAGCCGGGCGCACCGGTCAACGCTTCCGTGGTGTCGAATGGCCCCGGCACCGCCCAGGTGTCCTGGACTTCCGGGCCCGCCAATGGCACCCCGATCACGAACTTCACGGTGACGGATCAGACGCAGGGTGACTCCACGGAGTGCGGCCGGGTCACCACCTGCCTGTTCTCCGGGCGAAGGAACGGCATCGAGCACACCTTCTCGGTCACGGCAACGAACGAGGTGGGGGAGTCGGATGCCTCCAACGCCGCCACCACGATGATCGACATCGAACCCGAGGCACCCGGCGCCCCAACCCTGACTCCGGGTGACGGCCAGGTGACCGTGAGCTGGAGCCCTCCCCACAACGAGGGATCGGCGATCATTGACTACACCGTCAATCTCTCCCCGGGTGGCCCCAGAACGTTTGCCGCTTCCGGTGGCGGGGCACAGACGCAGGTGATCAGTGGCCTGACGAACGGCGTGGAGTACACGGCAACCGTGCAGGCCCGGAATGAGAAGGGATCCTCGCTCACCTCACAGTTCAGTGTGCCCTCCATTCCCTACGGCGCACCCGGCCCCGTGGGCAGTGTGACCGCGCAGTATGCCAGTCTGGGAACGGGCACCGGTCAAGTGGCCACGGTCAATGTCTCGTGGAGCGCCCCGGGAAACCTCAACGGGCGTGCCATCGAGTACTACACGGTGACCGCAGGAAGCGTGACCAAGCAGGTGCCGGCTTCGGCGGGCACGTCCACTTCCTTGGAGGGGGTGGGCTTCTCCGCATCGCAGGTGCAGTTCTCGGTGACCGCCACAAATGATGGGGCGCAAGCTGGGTCGCACACCTCTCCCCCCATGACCACCTCCACCTGGGTCGTGGGCCAGCCCCTCGCACCGACGATCAGTTCGGTGACTGCGACGGGTACCAACAATCAGGCCACGATCAATTGGTCTGCCAGTCCAGCCGGGCAGGGATGGAATCCCGGAGACCTCGCCTACGAGTGGTCCGCCGGGGGAGCCTGGGCTCCCCTCAGTGGCAACACTGTCACCAGCAACGGGCTCACCAATGGAACCGCCTCCAACGTGCAGATCCGCGCGGTCGGCACCAAGACTGGTTCCACCGCGTACTCGGCGAGTTCGAATGCGAGCTCGGTGACGCCCTTTGGGCCGCCGGTTGCTCCTTCGATCAGCTGCTCGGGTGCGGACAATGCGGTGAACTGTTCGTGGTCGGGAGGATCGGGGAATGGCCGAGGAGCAACGTTTGCCTTGTCCGACGGCGCAACAGGATCCGTCAGTGCCAGTGGAAGTCGCGCGATTGGTGCGGGCTACTCCGAAACCAAACGCCTATGCGTGACCGTTACCCAGGCTGAGAGTGGCAGGACGGCGCAGAACTGCTCATCGGGCACGTCGAACCCGAAACCCTACTCGAGACTGTTCAGCACGTACAGAAGCGGCGAGACATTCACGGGAGATTCCGGCGCCTGCCAAGGCGTTACCTGCTACAAGGTAGGAGTCGAGCTCAGGGATTGGCCTCCAGGCTCTACGGTGACATGTCTGGGTGACCTCAATGGTGTGGATGCAACGAGATCAATCCGAGTGGACGCAAGTGGCAACCAGAACTACGTAGGCAACTGGAACTGGAATGGCAGGGATGTTCCCTTGGGTGCTGCATACGGCTACAGCCCGTGGTCCGGAATCTTTGATAGGAGTGGTAGGCCGTTCAGTTGCTGGAACTAGTTGGTTCACCGTTTCCTTTTCCACCTGTGATGACACGTTTCCAACACAAGGAGCACAATGACCGTCGAAATTGAAAACGCCCAGTGGTTCGCCAACGTCTTCGAGCGAATCACCCAGAACATCAGCAAGGCTGTTCTGGGCAAGGAGGCCGTCATCCGCTTGGCGTTGACCTGTATGTTCAGTGAGGGGCATCTTCTCCTGGAGGATGCTCCGGGGACTGGCAAGACGGCCTTGGCGCGCGCCATGGCGGCCACGGTTGCCGGAACGAACTCGCGCATCCAGTTCACACCGGATTTGTTGCCCTCGGACATCACGGGTGTCACCATTTTTGATCAGCGTACGGGTTCGTGGGATTTCCACCGCGGCCCCATCTTCGCTTCGATCGTGTTGGCGGATGAGATCAACCGTGCCTCGCCGAAGACCCAGTCCGCCCTCCTCGAGGTGATGGAGGAGTCCCGTGTGACCATCGACGGCAAGCGCTATGACGCGGGCCGTCCGTTCATGGTCATCGCGACCCAGAACCCGGTGGAACAGGCCGGAACCTACAAGCTCCCCGAGGCCCAACTCGACCGTTTCCTCATGAAGACGGAGCTTGGTTACCCGTCCGCGGAGTCCGGGGTGGAGATCATCCTCGGATCGGCGGCCCCTGATCGTTCACAAACCTTGGAGTCCGTCATTTCCACCAAGGGTGTGGCCGACATGGCTGACTTGGCAGCACAGAACCACGTGGATCGCGCCATCGCGGAGTACATCCAGCAATTGTGCGAGGCAACTCGCAGCGATGCCAACGCTCGCATCGGAGTCTCCACCCGCGGTGCCATCGCCATGACGCGCGCCGCCCGAGTCTGGGCCATGGCCCAAGGTCGCAACTACGTGATTCCTGACGATATCAAGGCTCTCGCGGTGCGCGTCTGGGCACACCGCCTGGTTCTGGATCCGGATGCCGAGTTCGGAGGTACCACTCAGGCGGGAGTCATCGAATCGGCTCTGCAGCAGACTCCGGCTCCCACGGTGCGGGGGTAACATCACGTGAGTCGTTCAGTTGCCACCAAGCGCCACCGCAGGGAGGATCTCTCCGGAGCGCAGTCCGCTCGGTTCCGCGTGGTCGAAGCATTCGAGAAGGTTCGAAGCAGGGCCAGGGCTGCCGTGAATCGAGCCCGGAAGATCCGGGGGCTCTCGGCGCTCATTTCCCTGGTCTCGGCCGTCACGCCGATCGGCTGGGGAGTGGGAATCGTCGGCTTGATTGCCCTGATCGCGGGACTGGCCAACTCGTGGACGGAACTGGTGGCAATTGGTCTGATGGGTCTCACGGCCCTTCTGCTTGCGCTCGTGTGGTCCATCGGGCGATCCGGATACGAGGTGAAGCTGCGGCTGGAGAGCGTGCGGGTGACCGTGGGCGAACGGGCTCTGGGCGAACTCGTCGTCGTCAATCCGAGTGGCCGAGCGCTGCCGGCAGCGAACATTGAACTCCCCGTGGGCAAGGCCATGGCCTCATTTCTCACCGGGCGAATTGCAGCCGGAGACGAGCAGTCGGAACCCTTCGGCATCGCCACCAGTCGCCGCGGAATCGTCACGGTGGGCCCTGCAACAGCGATTCGGGGAGACTCTCTGGGTCTGGTCAAGCGCACGCACACGTGGTCCGAGGAGACCGAGCTGTACATCCACCCACACACGGTCAACGTCAGTGCCTCGGCGATCGGCTTCATCCGTGACATCGAGGGAGTCACCACCCAGGACCTGTCCTCCTCGGACGTTTCCTTCCACGCCCTGCGTGATTACGTGCCCGGTGATGACAGGCGCAACATTCATTGGCGGACAACGGCCCGAGTCGGCAAGCTCATGGTTCGTCAGTTCGAGGAAACCCGCCGTGCTCACCTGCTCATCGTGCTCGATCTGGACGTCGAGGCGTGGGCCACCGAGGAGGAGTTCGAAGCAGGAGTCTCAGGTGTGGCCTCCTTGGTGATGGCCACAATGCGTGATTCCAAGGAAGTCTCGATCATGACACAGGGCGGCATGCTCACGACTCCCACGGGGATGCGTGCGCTCGACTCCCTTTCGGGCGTCGAACTGCTCACTGGCGCGGAGCGGCTTCCGGAACTCTCACGAAAAGCGAGCGCCGAAGTTCCGCAAGCCTCGGTTGCGATGGTTGTCACCGGAGCACGCACGTCCATGGCCTCACTGCACGCAGCGCTTGCTCGCCTGCCCCTGAACACCGCAAGTTTCGGCATACGTTTCGACGCCGCGCTCGAGCTGGAACTCCGCACGGTGGGAGGCTTCACCATCGCATCCGTGCCGTCTCTGGGTGACTTTGCCGTGGCCATGAGGAGGGTGCTGGGATGACGAACGCGGCAGTGAATTCCTCCTCTCGCCCCACGTGGGCTGAGCAGTCAGAGGAGGAGCGGACCCTTCGGGAGAGGACGCGCAAGCGGTTGCGATCGCGCGACCGGCGCAAGTCGCTCGCGAGAGTGCTCCAGAACTACGGAACCGTACTGATGCTGCTGGTGTTGGCTGCGGCGAGCCATGGCGCGGTCTTCGGCAACGCGACCGGTTACACGGCGGTGTTCGGTGGGGTGGCGGTGGGCGCGGTTGCTGCTCTGGTGACGGCTCGGGCACGGCTCGGATGGTTCTTGACCTCGGTGTCAGTATTTGCTGGATACCTGATGCTGGGTGGCTTCTTCGCTCTTCCACGAACGACGACGGCGTTGGTTGTTCCGTCCATGCAAACCCTCCAGATGTTGGTTCTCGGAGTGGTGACCTCGTGGAAGGACCTGTTGACGGTACAGCCTCCGGCAGGCAGCTTCGTGGGACCGGCCGTCATGCCTTTCCTCGCCGGAGTGGTGTGTTCGGCAGTGGCCATGAGCATTGTTGCTCGGACCAGGCGGCCCCTGTGGGCCGTGGTCCCGATTGGAGTTCTGCTACTGCTGGGCATCCTGTGGGGTTCGCAGGCAGCGCCACATTCTCTGCCCATCGGCGTTGGCATCGCCATACTCTCGCTGGCATGGTCGGCGCTTGTGGTACGGCAGCGACAACGTGAAGGAGGGCAGGGCACGGTGGAATTCTCCACCGCTGCCGGCGCCACAGCTCGGCGACAGCTCACGGGGGCTCTGGCCCTCCTTGCCGTCGGTGCACTGACAGCAACTCTGGTGGCTCCGCTGCTCACTGATGGCGGGCATCGCGGTGTGTTGCGCGATGCCATCGAGCCGCCCCTCGACCTGCAGCAGTATCACTCACCAATCGCCCAGTTTCGATGGCTGACAACGGACGTCAAGGATCAGGAACTCTTCACGGTCGACGGGCTTCCCAAGGGTGGGCGCGTCCGACTGGCAACCTTGGACACCTATGACGGAACGGTCTTCCAAATTGCCGGAGATGCACGTGGTGCCGATTTCCGGCGTGTGGGATCCGCCTTCACCGACGATCCTCTCGCACCCGGCGAGTCCACTCAAACTCTTCGTTTCACTGTGGCCGATTACAGGGACTACTGGGTTCCGGGCGGTGGAACGGTCCGTTCGTTGACCTACACGAACCGGCAGGAGACGCTCTCGGAATCTCTCTACTATTCCGAGAATCTGGGGACGGCCCTGTCAACTCGGCAACTGAACTCTGGTGACAGCTACGCCATCGTCGAAGTGACCGAGAATGAATGGTCCGATTCCCAACTCGAAGGCAAGGCGATCCTCAACGTCCCCGTTCCTGCGGACAGCAACGTGCCGACGGTCGTGGGAGAAGTTGCTTCAAAGCTGATTGGCGACGCCAACCCGGGTATCGATCAAGTGCGGGCGCTGCAGCAGAAGCTCCACGACGAGGGATTCTATTCGGACGGTTCGGATGGGCTGTCGCTGGCCGGGCATCGTACCGATCGCCTGGAGAAGTTCCTTTCCTCGGAACAGATGATTGGAAACGACGACCAGTACGCGGTTGCCATGGCCCTGATGCTGCGTTCGCAAGGCATCCCCTCGCGAGTGGTGATGGGCTTCTATCCGAAGGAACCCGTCGATGGACCCGTGAGCATCACCGGCAAGGATACGCACGTGTGGGTCGAAGTTCCCTTCGAAGGCGCGGGCTGGGTGGCCTTCGATCCCACTCCACCCGAGGATCAGACTCCACAGACCCAAGTACCCAAGCCCAAGCCCAATCCGCGCCCGCAGGTGCTTCAACCACCCGATCCGCCCGAGGATCCGGCGGAGACACCACCGGATGTCCTCGACGACTCCGACGATGACAACGAGAAGCCCAATCCGGCCTGGGGCATCATCCTCCTCGTCATCAAGATCATCGCGCTCGGACTCCTTGTCCTGTCTCCGCTGATTCTGATTGTTGCCTCCAAGGTGATGCGGTCGCGGCGCCGCCGCAGGACCGGAACGGAAGTCAAACGGACGGCGGCCGCTTGGGATGAAGTGGTGGATTCGGCCATTGATCTGGGTGTCAAAGTGCCCATCACGGTGACGCGCAGCGAACAGGCTCGCCAGATCGACGCTCACCTGGACAAGGCGGAGGTGACCCCTGACCCGGGATTCCATCGCTATGACGAGGTGCGTACGCCCATCGTCTCCCTTGCCACGATGCTCGACGGCGACGTGTTCGGAGAATCCGAACCGAGCTCGCAATCGCGTCAACGGGCATGGGAGGCGGGCGGCCAAGCGATCGGAACCATGCGCAAGAAGGTGGCCTGGTATCGCAGATTGCTCGCCGTCATTTCGGTTCGTTCACTCCGGCTGCGCCGCACACACCTTC
>RRZU010095769.1_pt1 | contig 14110 bp, 13 predicted proteins | sample 2165561 | NCBI WGS metagenome assembly RRZU01 (sample SAMN10456909, study PRJNA506462) | wastewater metagenome | isolation source: wastewater sludge | place: USA: Moscow, Idaho
AATAAAAATAAAATTAATGTAGATTTAATTGATAATCTTGATCAAATGCTACATGACATTGATTATTTTGAAAATGGATCATTTAAGTTAAATGAAATCGAAAAATTATTTTTAGTTTAATTGGATTGTGATAGAACACTTTAAAAACTTGTTTTAGTTGACTTTTTTGCATAAATTTGATAAAATTTAGTATAAAAACAAGAAAGGATACCTATGTTAGTTGATTTTAAGGTAAAAAATTTCCGCTCAATTAAAGAAGAACAGCTTTTAAGCTTAGTAGCTTCTTCACAAAAAGAGTTTGTTGATACACATACTTTTTTGCCTACAACTTCAAAAAATTTGTCTTTGGTAAAAACAGCAGCTATCTATGGAGCAAACGCTGCAGGTAAATCAAATATTTTAAAAGCACTTGATACTATGAAAAAAATAGTTCGTGACAGTGCAACAAAATACCAAAGAGGTGATGAGCTTCCTATAAAACCATTTTTATTTGATAAAGAGGTTAATGAACCTACCGAATTTGAGATTAATTTCATTTATAACGAAGCTAGATACCAATATGGTTTCGCAACAACTAAAGAGAGAATTACAGAAGAATGGCTTATCGCTTATCCAAAAGGAAGACCTCAAAACTGGTTTGCTAGAGCTTACGATGAAGAAACGAAAGAGTACAAATGGCAGTTTGGAGATAAACTAACTGGGAAAAAACAGTTGTGGCAGGAATCTACAAGGGGCAACGCTCTATTTTTATCGACAGCAGTTCAGTTGAATAGCGAACAGTTACAACCTGTATTTGATTGGTTTGCTAATAAGTTGAAGATTACTAGCGTTAATGGATGGGATCCATCTTTTACAATGAGTAAATGTTTAGACGAGAAATACAAAAAAAGTATTCTAAGATTTCTAAAAACGGCTGATATGGATATTGAGGATATTGAGATTGAAGTAGGTGAATTTGATCCTTCAAATCTTCCAGATGATATGCCTGTTGAACTGAAAGAAAAAATTGCACAAGATTTAAAGGGTAAAGAACTTATCAAAGGTGCAAAGTTTTACCATTTAAATCATTATGGGAAAAAAGTTGCACTTGATTTTGATGATGAGTCAGACGGAACTCAAAAACTATTTGCTTTTATTGGACCATGGATTGATTCATTAGAAAATGGGAATATACTTCTTATTGATGAGCTTCATGATAATTTTCACCCTTTAATGGTGAAGTTTTTGATTGAGATGTTCCATAATAAAGATATGAATAAATCTGATGCACAGTTGATTTTTACAACACATGAAACATCAGTGTTAAATCAAGATACTTTTAGAAGAGATCAGATTTGGTTTTGTGAAAAACGAAATAGAGCTACAAACTTGTATCCATTAACTGATTTTAGCCCTAGAAAAGGGGTTGAAGACCTTGAAAAAGGATACTTGTCTGGAAGATATGGTGCGTTACCATTTTTTCAAGATATAAGTATGGCTATGGGGAAATAACTCATGGGTACGGATGATCTATTTCATAAGCGTAAAGCTACAAAAGTAACACAGCTTCAAAGAGCTAAAGAGAGCAGAGAGCCTTATGACAAAGTGCTTATAGTTTGTGAGGGAGAAAAGACAGAACCTCATTACTTAATGGAATTGAGAGGTCATTTAAAACTGTCTCAAGCAAATATTAAAATAGATCCAAATAGTGACTCAAGCCCTACAAGTGTAGTGAAGTATACAAAAGAATTGATAAAAGAGAGTCCTAAAGATCCTTATGACCATGTGTTTTGTGTGATAGACAGGGATAGACATGTTGATTTTGATGCAGCAATTGCTCAAATAAATGGATATAGAAATAAAGATACAAAGCTTCATGCCATAGTGTCAAATCCATGTTTTGAGTTTTGGATATTGTTGCATTTTGACTATACAACAAAACTGTTTGGAACAAGCGGAGATAGCCCTTGTATGGATCTAATCAAGAATAATTTGAAAGTATTCATTGAAGATTATGAAAAAGGCGATAGGGCGATTATGTTACCTATCATAAAGTCTGGGCTTGAGATGGCAGTAGCAAATGCAAAAAGAGCAAATGAAACAGCTAAAAGAAACGGTACTGATAATCCGACAACACAGATGGATGAGTTAGTTGATTATCTCAAAGATTTAAAAGATGAGAAATAATATGGCAATTTGTAATATTATTGAACCATTTTTAAAAAAGTTTGTAAAATTACTTAATTTTACAATGGGATAATATTCTCAATAGAAATTAAATACAAGGAGTTGATAGGGAATAAAGATAAAATCTAAGATAAATACACAGATGATATATGGTTATAAGCGTATAACCTGACGGCAATCAGGTTATTTGGTTACGCTATGCGTATAAATTAAGTGTTATCAAGCTAGTAAGTTTAAAACAATTAATCTATAATGTTTTTGATCAGACAGATTATAGTTGATTGCAGATTATATAAATATAAAACGATTGTATAGTCAATATACTTTTTTAAGCTCATTACTCTTGGTAACACTATTTAGCTATATAAGGAGTATTAATGGCTAAAAAAGTGTTAAGTAGGTACATTAACCCAACAGTAGAAAAAGAACTTTGGGCAAAAAGTGCTGGTAGATGCCAGTTTAATGGTTGTAATAGGATACTTTACAAGTCTCCAGTGACTCAAGAACCTGTAAATATTTCTGAAAAAGCTCACATATATTCTTTTTCAGAAGATGGACCTAGGGGCTGAAGTGAAGAGTTAGAAGCAGATCAAACACAAATTAATGACATTGACAATCTTATGCTACTTTGTCATGATTGTCATAAAACAATAGATAAAGATATTGATGGTGACAAATATTCTGCAGATTTATTAAAAAAATGGAAGCATGAGCATGAACAAAGGGTATTTATTGCTTCTAACATAGTTATAGATAAAACATCGCATGTTGTATTGTACAGTGCAAATATTGGAGATGAAAAATCACCGATAAATAAAAGTCAAGTATTTCAAGCTATGTTTCCAGATAAGTACCCTGTGAGTGATATACCAATTAGTCTTTCTACAAGTTTACCTTTTACTGATAAAGATAAGATTTTTTGGGAAGCAGAAGTAGAAGAGTCAACATTAGAGCAACCTATGAACTAGTTTCATATGTATAAAGTTAAATTACTTTATCAAAATGAAAAAGTTTTTATAACCTTACCAATGATATTCAATTTAACCAGTTGTTCTTTAGAAAGCTCATTAGCAACTGTAAATCCAATATAATTATATGCATAATCACCATCAATTTTAGTAAAAATATTTACAGCAGATACAGCATCATTTGTATTGATTAAGTAAGAACCGTTACCATCAAACTTATTTATATTTTCATCGTAGAGCATGATGTCATGATTTAACTCAATTGCTTTTAAAGAGTTACCGGCAGATACTCTAGGAAGTCTTACATAGTCGTTACTATTGTAAAGTTTATAGTTGTAAAATTTATTGTTGTTTTCATGGGGAAGTACAGTGCTATCATCTGATGCTTTAAAGTCTTTATCAAAGAATAATTTATCTAAAGAGTATCCTGTTTTTTCACAGTAGCCAATAGCAGATTCAAATGGAATTTTAGCTCTCATCTTCATTTGTGCTAAAGTATCTGGTCTTAGCTCCATTGCAAGAGCAAGTTGTCTATCGTTCTTTTTATTTTCGATAGAGCGAAGTCTTAATATGAATTCTTCATAGGAATATTTCTCATATTTATACATTTATAATCCCTTCTCGTAGCCGAATATCGTTTATTATAACATAAATAAAGACGAAAAAGCTCTTTATTTAGTCTAATATTTAAACGAATAAAGCTTTTTGTAATCAATTTTATAAAATATAGCAATATATAATCACAAAATACAAAATATTTTATATCATTTTGGAATTATAAGCCAGGAGATATAAAGTGTCGACAGATGAACAAAAAGAAGTTATTGAATGTTCTAAGCATTTAAAACAAAATGAAATTTTAAAAATAAATGCTTTTGCAGGAATTAGAGATTTCAGACTAATGTTTCCACCTGTTTGACTAAAATGTTTCCAGCCATTTCATTTTTATGTTTTCACTTTTTGATGAATTAGTGAAATAATTTTGAATTTTTAGTAGGCAAATAATTTTTAAGATATAAACTACCTCCAAAAATTATTTTGGAGTTTTAATGATTTTATATGATTAAATTGCTATATATTTATTATTTAATTAAAATAAGATATTATAATATATTAATTTATATTATTTTAATAGGATTTAGTATGATTGTAATCAAAAGTATCGAAGATGTTTTTAATATCTTAGAATATGTTTATGTAGAAATTGAAAAAAAATTAGAAGATTGGCAAAAAGAATTAATTTTAAATATTATTAAAAAGCTTACTGAAAAAGCAACAGATACTTTAATAAATAGTATATATATGAGAATCTATGTAAAGGATGAAAAAGAAGCTTTACAAAATTTATTTATAAATAACATAAAAAGAATTGATAAAGAGTTATATATTTATTTAATGTATAAGATAATAAATTTAAGAAATTTACAAAAGTCAGATATTAAAATTAAAATATATATTGAAAAATATGATAAGTATACTTTTGAAGTTAGTAATTTATTAGATTCATTATTATTTTTAATTAATTATACAGATAGCAAACAAGGATTATCAATTAATACTAATAAAATTGATGAGCTAAATACAGGCAAATTAACTGATGTAGCAAAAGGTGCTCAGAAGTCACTAACCACAACTCTTATAGGCAAAAAGAAAAATGATAAATTTGTAGTACATCCAAATTGTAAAAAAGAAATAGTTTCTATAGAAAAGTTAGGTAAGTATTTAGATTTAAACAATAAATCATTTAATATCAGTTGTCCGATCTGTAATAAAAAATATACTCTTGCGGAAGATAATATAAAAAAGATAATCAATGTACAGAATAATAAAATACAATTTAATTGTAAACATATTGAGTCAGAAGATTATATAACACAAATGCCTTTTTCAATTGATTTAAAAGATTATTTTGAATCAAACACAAAAGAAATGAAAAAAATCATGTTTTTTGTAAATAATTTTAAGAGATTGACATTAAATGCACAATAAACTATTTTTAAATACATATTTTGATGATATAAAAATTATAAATATAAGAAATGAAATAATTGATTTCACTAATAACGATACATTTTGTATGAAATATATAAATAATATTAATAAATTTCTTAAAAAAAATAAAATAGATATTATCGCTAACCGTAACGATGACATTTTTAAATATGTTGTTACGGAGTACTGGCAAAATTTGTTAAATATTTTTAAACATATTAAGAATAATTCGCATTGGTCATATGAAACTATGAATGATTATTTAATATGTGCTACTAGAATTGAAGAACTTTTAATATTTTTATGTCATGTAAATGACAACTATTTAAATGAAATTTTTTTTAAAGAAATTGATTATTCAATTGATTGTTATTATTTTTACTTGCAAAATATCGGAAAAGAAGTATCAGAAGCAAATTTTGATATTGTTAAACTAAATAAGATTAATAGAGTATCATTAAAAGAAGATAATTTTTATCTTTCAAGTTTAAATATACAGCCATTTAAAGGTGAGCAATTTACTAAATTAGAATATTTTTTTAAACTCAAAGATCATTATGTTGAAGAAATTTATTCATTATCTGCTTCGAATAATATCATTGAAGGAAGAAATCCTCAGGGACAATTTGGTGAAAGAATAGCATTTGAAGTTATTGATGATATTAATATAGAAAAAATAATTTATGAGAAGAATGAAAAAAATCTTAAAGATATTAGTGATGAAACAAAAAAAGAAAGCTATTTAAAAAGAAGAAAAATTCAATCACCGCTTTTAGATAAAAATGTTGCAAACTTAATTAATGAAGAGTTTTATGATTTAATTAAAAATAATGATATATCATCTAAATATAAAAGATTTAAAATATCAAAAGCAATAAGTAATAGTATAACAAGAGAAAATTTAAAATTAGAATCTAATTACAAATTTCCTGAATTTGAATCTATAAAAGATTTTTTTATAAATAAGAATTCTAATTCAATATATAAAAAAGTATTATTATTAAGTTTCTTGATGGGATTTGAATTAAAGAAACTATTATTAATTTTATTAAAATTAGACAGACAAGTTATATTTAGTGTGAAGAAATCAATCTTAAAAATTAAAATTAATAAGAAGATTTTTGCTGCAGAGATATTAGATAATTATGTAGCACAAGATATAAAAAAACAAGAATGTGAGTTGCATTTATCTGAAAATTTAATTAAATTATGGCAGGAAATAGAACGAGAGATAGAATTAATTTTTAGAAATAAATATACTGATAAACAATATGTATTAAATCTTGCAGAAAAATATGAAATAAATTTTGATAAAGAGGAGTTAAAGCCTTTATTTGTTTCTGAAGAAAGTAGCTTTATAAAAATAATTGAAGATTTAAAACAAAAAATTCCAAAAGAAGTTTTAAAAAAATTAGAATCAATAAATATTGCAAATAATTTAATAGATGATTTTGAAAAAGAAACAAAAGAATATTTAAAAAAAGAATTGAAAAAAAACAATAAAACATTAAATTTATCACTTTCAGCAATATCAAAATTGTCGCTACACTACTACAAAATATTTAATAAAAGATCAGATTTACATTTGCTATATTCAAGATCTATAAGTACTAATGATGAGGCACGACTTTGTTATTGTGCAATTAGAGATAGATTATATAATTTTGAAGAATGGATTAGTTCCCTATATGAGCTTATTTTTTCAAAAAATGAGGAAATTATTTCGGAAATTGAAACTAATAAATGGGTTGGATCTCCTTTTTATATAAAGAATGGATACTATAAGCAATTTATATTTGAATTAACTAAGATAAAATCTAATGATGATATTATAAATTTTAATTTGAATATGATATTTATAAGATATAGTTTATCATTATTAATTGCAACTAGAGATTATACAACTTCTTGTAATTTAGCAGAATATTCAAAAAAATTTAAAATTTTAACAATTCAAGAAAAAGCAAAAAATGTATATCATTCTAAGAGACTTATTCCTTTAACAGACAGAGCAATTAGAATTATTGATAACTTTTATTTATTAAAAGAAGAATTTAAGATAACAAGTTTTGTACCTTGTTTAGTAACTGTAGAAGGTAAAGAAGAAATTTTAAATGAAAAAAATATACTTAAATTTTTTGATAGTTTAGATCAAGAATTATATAAAGATACTATTTATTTTTTAAAATCTGGAATAAAAAATATAAAACTTAATTTTGGAAGGCATGTTACTACTTCCTTTTTATCATCTACTGATTTGAATGCTGAATATTTAGATGCATTTTTAAATCATTTTAAAATGGGAACAGAGGATCAAGGTATATATTCAAATTTCAATAATCAAGATTATCAGAAACAAATAATTAAGAAAATTGAAATTATTGAAGAGAATTATTTACCTAAATTTGTTAGGATAGGGAAATATGAGTATTGAAATTATAAATAGTTTTTATAAAAAAGCAGCAAGTTTAAAAAATATATCGACATTAGAATTGCAAATTTTAAATGAAATTAAAAAAGAGTTGAGAAATTTATCTAGTAATGGGTTAATAAATTTTTTGCATGGTAAGATTTTATTTAATCACCAATTTATAGTCATTCTTTCAAGAAAAAGTATCTTTAAAAAAAATTCTGTTAGTGCACATAATCTAACATTAAAACTAAGAAAAGAAAAATTGATTTCTAATAAATCAATTTTATATCCAAGTAATAGCAAATTCTTTTCTACTAATCCTTTATCAAATTGCTTTTTAAATCTAAATATGAAAACATTAGAAATTGTTTCAGAGATTTTAGAAAATTTAATTACTGATGAATCACTAAGTCAAGATTTAAAATTATACTTTTATCTACGTGCTTTTTATATAAAAAGAATATCTCCAGATTGTATATTAAGAATTAATGATAAAACAGTATTTGATTTTAAAAATAATTGTTCTTTATTTGTTTATGTCGGGAATGAAGATTCAACAGAATATAGACAAATTAAGGTGTATTTTTTAGATGATATAAGTAGAAAACTTTATAATAGTATGTTAAGTAATAATATAATTTTTAATGATTCAATTAATTATTATGAAAATGAATTAAATAAATACTTATCTCATAATAATTTATCACTTACGAGTATAAGAATTTCAATAGAATATTTATATCAATTAAATAATACGGCACTAGATTTAACAATTGAAAAAGCAAATATATATCCTAAAATTACATTAAAAGAAATAAACTATTTATTTCCAAATTTAATTCCTGAATCATTAATAAATATTGAAAATAGAAATGAGAGTATTTATTTACATACAAGCAATAAAATCAATGAAGAAGATGAAATAGATGATGTTAATAATACTATTAATGATTATATAATTAAAGATTTTTCTAAATTTGATGAACTAAAGAAAATAATTAAAGTACCTAAGGAAATAAAAAATATAGATACTTATTTTAATAAATGTTATAAATTTTTAGAAAATGGATTTAATGATGATAATGAATTATTAAATATGTTTTCAAGATATATGATATTTATGCTAAAAAAAGCTGACAAGAGAGATTCTAGTCATAATATAAAACTATCAACTATTACTGACTATTTTAGTATTACTATTAAATATGCATTTAATTTTATAATTGCTGAAGGTGAATTGACTGACAGAACTATTGCATACATATATGAAAATATACAAAATAATGATAATTTAACTGTTAAAACAAAAAAGAAATATAGAAGAGTTGTCAATTTCTTTTTAAGAAATTTTACTACATACAGCTCAATTGCGAAAATAAATATGGCATTGGATGTTCGTAGAAGTATTATTTTTAAAGAAGAACTAGATATTTTAATAGAAAGATTAATTTCAAATGATAAATTTAAATACCAAAATGAAAAAGATATAAAAATTAAATCAATTTATAGATCAGTATTTACACTTTTACTTTTTTATACAGGTCTTAGAAAAACTGAATTGAGAACCAGACTAAGTAAAGATATTTATTTTCTTGATGAAGAAACATTAGTTATAGATGTTAATTCACAAGGATTTAGAGAGACAATGAAATCAACAAATGAAAAAGAACTAAAATTAAAAAGTAATAATGCAAAAAGAAGAGTTAAAGTAATAATTGAAGATAAAAATCATTTAAGAATTATAAGACAATATATAAATTTTATTGAAAGTAAAAAGTATAAATTTCTTTTTCCATTAATAAATGAAAATTGTACTTTCATGAAAAAACATGTAATAACTGAGAATTTAATAATTGACATATCAAAAGAGTTGCAAAGTATTACTAAGAGATATACACCTTTACATTCACTTAGACATAGTTTTGCAACTAACTATTTTGTTAGAAATAAAGCAAAAAACAATCCTAAGATGGTATATGAATTATCAAATATTTTAGGACATTCTGAGCCAAATATAACTATTGAAAATTATTTACATCTTGATTTCTTAAAGATATTAACAATTTAACTGTGTAAGTTCAAAAATATCAATTTATTAGATAGAAAAAAAATATCTATCTAGTAGATTTATTTGACATTTTAAATATTGAAGAACCACGAAAACAAATTAAAGAATTTAAAGAGATTTCATTAGATGGAATTTTTAATTAAGCCAAAAGATAAATTTGTTATAATAACACAAGTTATCATAACAAAGGTTTTTATAATGAAATTTTACAATAGAGAAAAAGAGCTGGAAGTTTTAAAAAGAGCTAATTCTTTAAAATCTCAAAAATCAATAATGACAATGCTAATAGGACGACGAAGAGTTGGAAAAACAACTCTTACTTTACAAAACTATTCAAATGAAAAAGTTTTATATTTTTTTGTTTCTAAAAAAAATGAACAACTACTTTGTGAAGAGTTCTGCAATGAGATAGTTGATAAGTTAGAAGTTAAGATTTTTGGAAAACTTACAAAATTTGAAGATCTTTTTGAATATATTTTAGAGCTTGGAAAAACACAATCATTTACACTTATAATTGATGAATTTCAAGAGTTTTTTAGAATAAATGAATCAATTTATTCATCTATGCAAAAACTATGGGATTTAAATAAAGATAAAACAAATATTCATCTTATAACTTGTGGATCTGTATATACACTAATGAAAAAAATATATGAAGACAACAAAGAACCACTATTTGGAAGATGTGATTTTAAAATAGATTTAAAACCTCTAAAAGTTAGTGTATTAAAAGAGATTTTAAAAGATTATAATTCTTATTCAAATGAGAACTTACTTGATTTCTACCTACTAACAGGTGGTGTTGCAAAGTATATTGAACTATTTATTTTAAATAATAGTTTTGATTTAAAATCAATGATAGATACTATAATTGACCCAAACTCAATGTTTTTAGAAGAAGGTAAAAATAGACTTATTGAAGAGTTTGGAAAAGAATATGGAACATATTTTTCTATTCTTGCACTTATCTCTGATTCTAAAACTTCAAAAAGTGAAATAGAATCTATTTTAGAACGAAATATTTCAGGACATTTAGCACGACTTGAAAATGACTATAACATCATAAAATCAATTAAACCAATAAATGCAAAACCAAACTCAAAAGTACAAAAATATGAAATAGTAGATAATTTTTTAGCCTTTTGGTTTAGATTTATTTTTAAATATCAATCACTAATTGAAGCTGAAAATTTTGATAGATTAAAAGAGATTATATATAGAGATATTTCAACTTTTAAAGGAAAATTCCTTGAAAAGCTTTTTATAGAACTTTTAAAAGAGAAGCAAACTTTTACAAAAATTGGTTCATATTGGGAACGAAATAATCAAAATGAAATAGATATAGTTGCAATTGATGATATTGATAAAAAAGTTTTAATTTGTGAAGTAAAATTGAGTGAAAAACGATTAAATTATAATGATTTACTTTTAAAATCTCAAAAATTTGTTCAAGATTATAAAACTTATGAAATTGAATACAAGCTTTTATCTATTAAAGATATTTTTTATTGAATTAGTATATAAAATAGAGTAAATATTAAATTATTAGATTTAATATTTTATTATAATATAGTAAAATAATATATAATAATTTAGTATTTCAATTTTAATAAGAAAATAGCATAATCTGCAGTTTTTCTTGAATAAAGCTATTTGTAAAATTTTATAAGCTAATTACTACTTTAAGATTCTCATTTAGGCTGTTTCTTCTAAAAATAAGAATTATAGTTTCCCTACTGCTGCTTCCATCTGTTTTTGACTTCTAGCAGTATAAATAGTTGTTGTTTTAATATCACTATGTCTCATTAGTAATTGGATATTTCTAATATCTACTCCTAATTCATTTAAATTTGTAGCAAATGTTCTTCTTATTATATGAATACCTTTTTTATCTAATTCTAGTAATTTTCCAATATTTTCAAAATATCCATATAAGTGATTTCTATTTAATTTAATCCCCGTTTTTGTTAAAAATAACTCATCTTTTTTACTCTTATTTCTTTTAAAAAAATTGAACTCATTTTTGATATATTCATAGGGAATAGGATTTGTAAAAACAGTACTTCCTTTACCATAAATTGTAATTGGGACAAATTTCTTTTTTTCACTATTTGATGTATAAACTTCTCCAAAATTTCCTAGTTTAAGATTACATATTTCTGTTGCTCTAAGCCCACCATATAGGGCAAGTTTAAAAGTAAAAGACACCATATAGGCAAATTCTGTTCGCTCTTTCTTTATACTTCTTTGCATGTAATTTAGTACTCTAATTATGTTATCTTCACTATGATATGTTATCTCTTTTCTAGGCATTTTACCAACTTCAACTTTCTTCCATTTAATAAAAAATTGCACTCCATTATCCGAATTATCTTCAATAAATTCAAAGAAAATTTTTAATACTTTTATATCATTTTTTTTAGTGGATACTGTAAGTTCTTTACCTGTCACACTTTTTCTTTTTTTATCTCTATATGTGATAAAATCTTCTATAATAAAGTGATTTATTTTTATAAAATCTGTTCTATCTAAATCTTTGTCACTAAATACAAAGTTCTCAAACTGTTGGACAACATTAATATAGTTCTCTACTGTTTTTTCATCTCGTCTTTTACTAATTCTGATTTCAAATTCAATTTTCCATCTTTGAATCGCACTCGAAAAAGTTTCATTGTTTTTTTGTAGTTCCACTTGATTAATTCCTTGAGTATTTTATTCCTTAATAAATCTTCCAAAAAACTTTTTTTTGAAATAAAACTTTTTTTCAACAAATTTAGTAAAAATACGATTTTACTAAAAATACTAAAAGTCCCATTTTATAGGATATTTTATCATATTAAAAATAAAATATTTATTTACATTCTTTATCAGAATGTAAATTTTAATAATAAAGTCATTTCTATATTTAAAAATACATTCCACCCTAAACTGACACTTTACCAATAATATTTATATCATCAACTAAATATTTTTCATTGTTACAACTTTTATTAGTACAAATTAAAAAAACTGTTTCATCAATGATTTTTAATCTTCTAACTAACACACCATCAGGAGTAACTACTAAATAAATATCCTTTTCAGTAAAGATATAATTATCTTTAAATACTCTAACTTTTTGACCAAATAAAATTTCTGGTTCCATTTCATAATCAAGTACTGTATACCAATCAAAGTAGTTTTTCTTTTCATATTTCTCTTTAATTTCTCTTTCTAAATCTTTAATTGATAATTTAAGAGGTTTATAATCAGGATTATTAATAGGTTTTGTATTAACTAATTTATACATATTAGTTCCTTTTAGATTAAATATAAACATATTATATCATATATAATATGTTTTAACAAGTCATATATGATACATAAATATTAGATTTGATACTTAATACTTATAAATGATATACTTCAATAAAAAAAGTAGATATATGGAAAAAAATTTCAATAAAGAATCTAAAAAATTTATAAAACAAATTATGATTGAAAAAGATATTTCATTTGTAGATTTAACAAAATTGTTAAATGAAAAGGGGTTTGAGTATAGTGAGGCTGCAGTTAGACAAAAAGTTACTAGAGGAAGATTTGATTTTGCATTTGCACTTCAAATTTGTGAAGTGCTTGAATGCAGTTTAGAAGTTAAGTATAATTACGTATTGAATTAATTATTAATTGTGAACTTACGTAATAATCCCAGAATTATAACATGAGTTAAAATTTTGTTCTATATAATTATATATACACTATAAAAGTGTAAATTTATTTAAATTACTAGGTAATTAAACATATTTTTTGAAATCTTACTTATCTGAAGATGTATTTAAGCTTTTAGAAATAGCATTAAAATATTCATTAATAAACTCATGCTCATCAACGATACTCATAAAATACAAAAATATATATATTGATACTGGGTTTGTTTTAGTGTGTGTAGCACCAAAGATGTTTTTCCAAATCTTCTAGGAGCATACAGTAAAAGTTTAGTCCTGTATCTATACCAGTTTTAAGCTCTTTTATCTCTTTTGTTCGATTACAAAAATATTGATTATCCACAGTACCACCGTAATGAGAAGGCTTCTTTATCATGATTTATTCTCTTATATTTATTTTATACTTTATAGTATAATACCTTGAAGTATATAATACTATTCTAAACTAAATATTTTTAAAGTATCACTACCACTTTTTCTTCTGCATCTTATGAGGTACACTCATTGACTCTATAAAATATAAAAAGCTTGCATTCTTTTTATCATAAATTCTAGGATCACACACAGCTATGAAAACCTTATCTATAATACCCCAAGAAAATTGAACAATTTTTTGTAAAGTTTTATTCTCTTAGAGTAAAATTTAAAGATAAAATATAAGGGTCAAAAATGAGTAGAAAAATGACACAATATAGTGCAGAATTTAAAACCAAAATAGTATTGGAAGTTTTAAAAGGTGATAAGACTATTAATGAGATTGCAAGTGAATATAATATTATTCCAAAGAATATTCAAAATT
>RRZU010360787.1_pt1 | contig 14109 bp, 9 predicted proteins | sample 2165561 | NCBI WGS metagenome assembly RRZU01 (sample SAMN10456909, study PRJNA506462) | wastewater metagenome | isolation source: wastewater sludge | place: USA: Moscow, Idaho
TCACACCACTCGATCTTGTGGAGGACGCCCTGGTTCGCATGGTCGCCTCACGCTGAAACCTCCCCCGCCTGGGAGGGGGGGCGTCACAAGGTTGTGACGGTCGAACCAGGGACGAGCGAGGCGGCGAACCCGAGCTTGTCCAAGACCTTGCGGGCGAGCACAAATGGGTAAAGGTCCGCTTTGCCCATCGAGCGATTGATGTTGTTCAGGGCGATCGATAGCGGCACCCAGACGTCGGTGACCATGCCGACGAAGGACCCGGTTGCGGCGACCTGCTCCTTCGACACCAGCCCGAAGGCGACGCCGGTATCGATGGTGTCGCTGATGTGCATCAGGTGTGCCCAGGTCTCGGCAAAGTCCTCGTAAGGGTGCATCGTGGCGTAGCCCGAAATGTAGGACTCGCGCCAGTTTGCGGGTGCACCGTCGCGGTAATGCCTGTCGATCGCGGCCTGGTAGTCGATCGTGTCGTCCCCGAAGAGGTCCCTGTACTGCGCGACCTGCGCATCGCTGCGCACGTGCTGCCACTGGATGTAGTGACCGACCTCGTGCCGAAAATGGCCCAGCATGGTGCGGTAGGGCTCGTCGAGTTTCTCCCGCACCTTTGCGCGGTAGGCGTCGTCGCTCTCGGCCAGATCGATGGTGATGACACCGTTGGCATGGCCGATGGTCACGCCGTCCTGCACGCTCGACAAGAGGTCGAAACACAACCCGTTGACGGGGTCGCGCTCCCGGTCAACGACGGCGATCCCGAGCCGGTCAAGCTCCACCAGCATGTGTCGCTTGGCGCGCTCGGCAGGAGGGAACTCCTCCAAGCCCGTCAGGTCGGCATCGTTGGGCCGTACCCGGGTCATGTCGCAACTCGAACACTGGTCGCCAGCCAACTCGGTGAGCCACGTGCACCCCGACAGCTGGAGGTTACGACAGACCCACCACACGTACCCCTCGCCGTCGACGTACGCCCCCTCGTCGTTGACCGCCACGATCTCGTGAGTGGCCCGGCTATAGCCCAGCGCAGAACCGCAGGTCATGCAGACGGAGTTTTCGAAGTACAGGTCCGACCCACAGACCGAACACTGGAACTTCTTCACGTCAACCACCTTCCGCGGCCGGGACTACCTGATGCGCCGATTGTGGCACGGCCGCCGCTACCACCCGCGCGAAGCTGGGACAGCGATTCGGGCACGCCGACAGCCCCGTCTGCTCGTCGTCCCGGTCAAGCGACAGTTGGCCGTGGGGTGGCGGGCCTCAAGCGTCAATGCACGCTGGTGACGATGAGATTGTCGGGGCTCCCGGACAGGGCGATGGTGCCGTCGGCATCGGTGCGGAACGTGTGCATCCCGTTTCGTCGGAGTTCAGTCAGAGTCTTGTCCGCTGGGTGCCCGTAGGTGTTGTCGGCACCGCAGGAGATCAAGGCAATCTCGGCCTGCGAGCTGGACAGGAAGCTCGGGTCTTGTCGACTCGACCCGTGATGAGGGACAGCCAAGACATCGACATCGGGCACCCCGCGTGTGACCAGCTCGGCCTGTCCATCGGGCCCGCGGTCCCCCACGAACAGCACGGACACCTGCGTGCCGTCAGCGGCCGTGTGCACCACCTCCACGGCCAGGCTCGCGTCGTTCTCTGCGGACGACTCTCCCTCCCCCGCCCCGGAATCCCGCGAAGACGGCGCGACGGGGGCATCAAGGATGCGGACCTCCGCTTCTCCGACAGTCATGACCGCGCCAGACTCCGCAGCCGGACGTGTCACGCGTGCCTGGTCCAGCTGATCCACGACGGCCTGTCCAGCGGGGCCCCCGAACCCGGCGGACCCGAGAACTGACACTCCTCCGCGCACACGCGACACCACCCCAGACAGGCCACCGACATGATCGGCATGACCATGCGTCAAGATCAACAGCGGCACCGACGTGACCCCCAAAGTCCGCAAGCACGCTTCCGCCAGGCCGGGATCGGGACCGGTGTCCACCATGACGGCGGCCGCTGGCCCCGCGCGAACCACGAACCCGTCGCCTTGACCCACGTCGCAGGCGGCGATCCTCCACCGGTCCGGGGGCCAGCCCGGACGAATCGGTCCCCACACTGCGGTCACCACCAGCACGCCCACCAGGGCCAGGCTTCCCCAGGTGGATCCAGCAATGTGGGGCATCACCACGGCCGCCGCTGCGCAGGCCACCGTGAGAATCGCGAGGGACAGGGGGTCGGCAGGCCACGAAACCTGGGATCCGGGCAGGCCTGCCAGAGTCCGCGCGATCGCGGCGATCCCCAGTGCGAACCATCCAGCGCCCCACGCCAAAACAGCCGCTAGAGCGGGCCACACGAGGCAGACCGCGGCTGCGCCGAACCCCAACACAGTGGCGGGGCCCACCAGGGGCCCCGCTGCCAAGTTGGCCGCCAACGACACGACGGACACCTGACCAGACAACACCGCGACCAGCGGAAGCGTGGCGATCTGTGCCGCGAGCGTCACGCCGATCGCCTCGGCCAGCGGTCGCCACATCCACTGAGAGAACCGGTCTGCCCAGACCCCGGCCCAAGCGACGATCCCGCCCGTGGCAAACACGGACAGCGCGAACCCCCAGGAGCGGCTCATCCACGGATCCCAGACCACCAAGATGCAGACGGCAACGGCCAGCGGCCGCAACCCCGACCGCCCGCGAGTACGCCCCAGCGATCCCAGCGCAACGACCCCCATGGTGGCTGCTCGCACCACGCTCGGTTCGGCCCGGCACAACGCGACGAACGCCACGATGCCCACGACCGACGCACCCCGCAGCCAGCGTCCGCGCAGCCCGACCCACCGCGACGCCACGCCCACGAATGCCAGCAAGAAGGTCAGGTTCGCGCCCGACACGGCGGTCAGGTGGGTGAGGCCGGTGGCGGAGAAGTCAGCCTTGAGGTCCGCGTCGATGGAGGCGGTGTCCCCGACAACGAGTGCAGGGACCAGTGCACGCGCCTCGGGCGCGAGTCCGTCGGCTGCCGCCCGCAGCCCCTCGCGCACACGCTCGATGACCTGCAAGACCGGTGAGGGATCGCCTTCCACGGACGGTGCCCCCCTGGCACGCGCGACGGCAATCACGTCCCCGGCACCATTCGGCTCGTCCAGGGTCGTGAGGACGCCGAACCTGGTCCCGACCCGCAGCGACCTCCACGCTTCACCGCTGGCCATGACCAAGACGGTCTCGCCGCTGCCCCACCGTTTCGAGGCTGTCTCCACCGACACGAGGCGGACGCGCGCGATCCACGACTCGCCCCAGGCGCTTTCTCTGATGACGGGTTCGCTGACGACCACCCCCTCTATGCGGGCCGATCCCTGTGAGCGCGCGACCTCGGACACGGCGCTGGATTCCAGGGCCCACGCTCGCCAGCCGCCCATGAGACACCCGCCCAACACAGCCACGGCCACGGCACCGGCCAGCCACGACGTTCGTCGCCAGGCCACACCCACGGCCCCCACTGCGACGACGAGACCCACAACCATCAGCCATCCCCACCCTGTTCCCAACCAGGCGCCCACCCACAGACCGACCGCGATGGGTGCCAGACGGGAGTCGCCACCACCGGCCGATGAAGACAGATGGGGGGCCTCCGGTTCAGACGTGGACATGTGGCGAGATCTCGGCGAGGGTCTTGTCCCCGATCCCCGACACCTGCAGCAAATCCTCGACCTTTGAGAATCGGCCGTTCGCCTCTCTCCAAGCGATGATCTTCGCAGCGGTCACCGGCCCGATTCCGGGCAGCGCTTCGAGTTGTTCGGCTGAAGCTGTGTTCAGGTCGACGGTCGCGCCGGTCGCCGATCCGGCGCCACCAGTCGCCACCACGCTGGAGGCGGGTGCGGGCGCACTCGTGGCCGTTCTCACCTCCCCTCGCGGAGACCGCTTGGTGCCGATCAGGACCTGAGCGCCGTCGGGAACGGTCGCGGCCAGGTTCAAATCCTTGGCATCGGCGGTGGCCGAAAAGCCCCCGGCCGCGTTGACAGCATCGATGACGCGCGACCCGGCAGGAATCGTCACCACACCAGGTCGAGCGACCGAGCCCATCACGTGAACCCGGATGCTGGCCGGACTCGCGGTTCGGCTCCCACTGCTGGGGCTGCCAGTGGTTTGCGCCGCCGACCCGGAGGGGGAGGCTACGGGCGAGGTCGTCACCCCGACGGCGACCGACGTCGCCTTGGTCTGCATCACGACGTATGCGGTGGCCCCGATGCCCAGGACGACCACCGCGATGACAACGACGAGGTGCGCGCGGACGAACGCCGGCGCGCGACTCAGCACGGTCCTGATCCGGTCGCCGCTCTGGACCGCAGCACGGTCCCCCGGCGGGTCGCCAGACTCGGCAGTTCTGTCGCGGGTGGGCGCCCCCTCGTCCGAGTGCCCGTCGGGACACTGCGTCGCATGTGCAGCTGAACTGGCCTGCCGAGAGGCAGGTTCGGAGGCGGACGTCATTGGGGACGGTGCCTTCGGCGCCTCCGGGCGCGTCACAGGGCCCAACGCGTCCAGTCGCGCGTTGACGTACTCGGCGAGGACCGGATCGGCATTCCGTCTGCGTGGGGGCATGTGCATGATGTGGGACGACTGCTGCCCGAGGCAGAGCCTGGCGCCCTGCATTGTGGACAGCCACTGCCCGCACTCGTCCCCTGTGGACGGCACGCTGATGGTGTGGATCAGGCGTGGTCCGGATGCGCACTTCGGTCACCGGGGACCGCTGGCTGATCCGACGAACTACAGTGAACGGGTGTCGAGCCCGGTCAGCTCAGCAGCCCAGGTGACGCGTCGGGCGCTCGCACGCGGCCGGACAGCGTTCCCTCTCAGGATCCAAGACGCTCGCGATCGTTTGATCGCCAGCGATCCGGGTCTATTTCGGCTGCGTCGTGGTCTCAGTGCGATGCTCGCCGTCGGGAGCACCGCTCTGGTCGAGTTCGCCGTGTTCGCGAACCTGCCCCTGTCGCCCACCGACACCCTGCGCGCGGTGATGCTCGGCGGCATGATGGCGATGACGATGGCCACGTCTGTCCGCGAACCCTCCCGGCGACCGGTCGTGACGTCGAGTCTCGCGATGGCTGTTGCGGCCGCTGTCGGGGCCACTACTTCGACCCTCGCCAACCCCTCCAACCTGCTGCTGCTCGGCCTGTTCGTGGCGATGTCATTCGTGGCCGTGTGGGTGCGCAGATTCGGTCAACGGTGGCAGGCGCGTGGGTTCATCGCTTGGCAGGCCTACTTCTTCACGTTGTTCATCAGCCCGCCACTGACCTTGCTGCCGTACCTCGTGCTGAGCATCGCCATCGCGGGTGCCTGGGTGGCCGTGCTGCTGACCACCGTTCTGCACGATCCACCAGCGCTCCGGCTCAGGCGCATGGTCACCGCCCTCCGCGCACGGTTGCGGGCGACGATTTCGGTGTGTCTGGACCTGCTGGAGCGACCAGACGGTGAAACCGAGCGCCTCCTGCGCAGGCAACTCATCCAGGCCTCGACGGTGTCGCTGATGGTGGAGGCACAACTCGGCAAAGGCTCGCTGCCGAGCACGGTGTCACCGGTCACCTTCCGACGGTGGCTCCTCAACGTCGAGATCGGTCTGGAGGAGGTCGCAGGTGCGTCGGTCGAACTCGCCGCCCCACCGCCGCCGCCTGAGCACAATGATGTAGAGGCCAACGGCACCCCCGCGGATCAGACGCCACCGTCCACGCAGCCGATCGTGCTTGAGATGGACGAGGACAGCCTGTCCAAAGTCACAGAGGCTCTGCGTGCCCTCGGGTGGGGCGACTTCGACGCGGCTCAACACGCCATCGCGCGGATGCCCGAGGGCCGGGCACCGCTGCGTCGTCTGGCCGCCGGCGCACGCGTCATGCTGGAGGCCGTCGAGGAGTGGACCTCGGGGCGCCTGTTCGCCCCCGAGTCCCCGGCGACAGGCAGCGCTCAGGCATCCGCGACCCGGACGGCCAGCGACGATTCCACCGCCGACGGGTACGAGCAGGTCATGCAGTTGATCGGCGACAACTTGCCCGGCAGCCAGGCGCTGGCCACCGTAGTCGTTTCAGAGCGCCGCTCACATTGGTGGTCGCCCGGCCGATTGCGGTTCCAGACCCGACAGGCGCTGCAGGCTGCGGTCGCCGCCGCCCTCGCCCTCACCGTGGGCGAGATGCTCTCTCCGGAACGCTCGTACTGGGCCGCCATCGCCGCCTTCCTGACCTTCACCGGTGCGTCAACGGCCGCCGAGAACGCACGACGAGCCGTCTCGCGCACCCTGGGGACGTTCCTGGGGTTGGTGATGTCGCTCCTGCTGGCCTCCTTCACGCACGGCAACCCCGTCGCCGCTGTCGCCTTGGGCCTGTCGTGCATCTTTTTGGCCTTCTACTTTCAGCCCGTCAGCAACGCCGTGATGATCTTCTTCATCACCATCGTCTTGGGGCAGCTGTACGAGATGTTGCACGTGTACTCCAACGCGCTCATGCTGCTGCGACTCGAGGAGACGGTGGTCGGGGCGGTCTCGGGGATCCTGGCTGCCACCCTCGTCTTGCCTGTGCCCTCGATGGCGACGGCGAGGCTGGCACGCCAACAGTTGATGCGGCACCTGGCGACGCTGCTCGACGAGTGTGCCGAACTGCTGTGGGGGCTCAAGAGCGACGGGGATCTGCTGACAACCATGGTCCAGGTCGGGGATGACTCGCGGCTGGCGGTGGCAACACGCTCGGCGCTGCTGCACGTGCGTAGCTTCGGCAGCCAAACCCCCCGCGAACAACGGCTGACCTCTGTCTTGATGGCGTGCGCCGTTGCCGCGCGCGCCGTTGCGCAGGCCGTTGACGCTCATCCGCAGTTGGTGGCACCGCCCACCGCAGCCGCCTGCAAGGCTTTGGCGGACGAATGCCGCCGCCTGGCGGCTCTGGACAGCCTGAGTGACTCCGGTCGGGACGCGACCAAGGCCCCGACGCCGGCCGAGCAAGTGGAGGCGCTGGCGCCGGGCATGGCGATCGACACGCCAGTGGTCTTGCGGCGACGGATTCGACGACTGGCCGAATCCCTCACCTTGATGACCCCACGCGGAGGATGGCGGTAGCACCCACCGTCACGCGCAGCGCAGCGAACAGCGCCTCCGTGACAGCTGGGGCGGCGACTAGGGGCCCTCGGTGCTCGCAGCGAACTCCAGCGTGGGCGCGTCGCCGAGATGCAAGACGCAATGCCTGCCCTCAAAATCTGGCGACAATCGCACATCGCGCGCGATGCCCGTGTGCGAGGCGTATTCCATGAACACACCCAGGTGCAGCGAGCACACGATCTCGGGGTACTGGCGGGCGCTTTCGACAATCGGGCACCGCCCAATGACGACCTCACGCTCGTCGCCCCCGACGGCCACGCAACCGTGGGCCGTCATGAACGTCGGCAAGCCCTCCGCAACGGCCTCAGGGTCAGCCTGAATCAGTCGAGCGCCCCAGCTTCGCCCTGCTTGCACGGCGGCCTGCTGCGGCGAATCACTCAACACGTCAATCATGCGGGCCAACTCGTTGGCCAGATCGATGTAGGCGCGTTCACGGGCTCCGCGCGAGGGGTTGGCGCGGTAGGTGATGGCCGGACGACCGCGCCCCTGGGGCTTGGCCGAAGTTGCCAACACGTAATCGGCCTCGACGAGGGCGTCGAGGTGTTCGCGGACGGTGTTGGGGTGCTGACCCAGTTCTTGGGCCAGTTCCTTCACCGTGCGCGCTCCTCCCAGCTCGCGCAGCGCTCGCAGAACCGAGGCACGTGCACTGGAGAGTTCGGAACGGCTTTGGGTTGGAGTTGCCACGGGCTCAGTGTAAATACACCGAGGTGTAACCGACGGCAACGGTTCAATTTCCCCCGTGTAAATGCGCAGATTCTGTTATTTCGCTGGGACGATGCTGACGAGCTTGGGCAACCGCGCGATGACTTGGGCGACATCGCGCCCGTTCAAGGCTCGCACAACGCCTGGGTCGGCCAGCGCCAGGGCCACGGCATCGTCCTCGCTCAGCGTCGTGGGGATCTCGAGCTTCGCTCGGACTTTTCCTTGGACCTGAACGACCATGGTCGCCGTTTCGGACACGCGCAGCGCCGGATCGGAGACCGGCCACGACGCATTGGCGACCGAGGGGGCGTGCCCCAGCAGTTCCCACATCTCTTCCGCGACGTACGGCGCCACCACACTCAACATGACGGCGACGGCTTCGACCGCCTCACGCACGGCCGGATCGGCAGGTCCCGCCCCCGAGTCGACGACCTTGCGCGTGGCATTGACCAGTTCCATCACGCGGGCGACTTGGACGTTGAAGCGGTACGAGTCCAACGCCTCGGTGACCTCGAAAATCGTCTTGTGCGTCTGCCGACGAAGCTCCAGGTCACCGTTCGCCGGATCGACGCCAGGCTCGCTGGCCACATCGGCGGACAGCCGGTAGGCCCGCTGCAGAAAGCGCAGCGTGGACGAGGGAGACACGTCTGCCCAGTCGATGTCGTCCTCCGGCGGACCGGCGAACACGACCGTCGTGCGGATGGCGTCAACTCCGTAGTTATCGATCTGCTCGCCGAGGTCGACGCCGTTACCCAGAGATTTACTCATGGCTTTTCCGCCATTGATCACCTGGCCCTGGTTCAGCAGACGACCGAATGGCTCCGTGAACCCGACCATTCCCATGTCGTAGAGGACGTTGGTGAAGAACCTCGAGTAGAGCAGGTGCAAGATCGCGTGCTCGACGCCGCCGACGTACTGAGCCACCGGCATCCAGCGTGCCACGTCGTCGGGGTTGAAGGGAGCCGTCGTGTCACCCGGTGAGCAGTACCGGAAGTAGTACCACGACGAATCCACGAACGTGTCCATCGTGTCCGCGTCCCGCGTGGCCGGGCCGCCGCAGGTCGGGCAGGAGACATTGACCCAATCGGTCGCGGCCGCCAGCGGTGACACGCCCTTCGGGGCGAGCTCGGCACCACGCAGGTCGGGCAACTCGACCGGGAGTTGGTCGTCGGGCACCGGGACTTCGCCGCAGGCGGGGCAATGGATGATCGGGATCGGGCAACCCCAGAACCGCTGGCGGCTCAGCAACCAGTCGCGGAGTCGGTAGGTGACGGCCGCCTGCCCGTTGCCGGACGCTTCGAGTTCGGCGTTCATCCGCGCGATGCCATCGGCCTTGTCGGGCAGGCCGTCCAAGGGACCCGAGTTGATGTAGGTGCCGTCGTCGGGGGTGGCGACGCCGCTGACGGCCGGATCGTCTGCGCCAGTGTCGATGACAACCCGCACGGGGATGTCGAAGGCCTTCGCGAAATCGAGGTCGCGCTGGTCGTGCGCCGGGACGGCCATGATGGCCCCGGTGCCGTACTCGCTGAGCACGTAGTCAGCAGCCCAAACAGGCAGCTTCTCCCCGTTGACTGGGTTGATCGCGTACCGCCCGAGGAACACACCGGTCTTGGGGCGCTCCGTGGACTGTCGCTCGATCTCGGTGGCCTGCTTGACCTTGGTCAGGTAGGCGTCAAATTCGGCCCGATGCTCGTCGGTCACCAACTCCGACGCCAGTTCGGCGTCGGGTGCCACGACGAAGAACGTTGCACCGTACAAGGTGTCGGGGCGCGTCGTGAACACCGTGACGGGCTCATGGCGACCCTCGATGTGAAAGTCGACGTAGGCACCCTCGGACCGACCGATCCAGTTGCGCTGCATCGCAAGCACACGGTCCGGCCACTTGCCTTCCAACTGCTCCATGCCGTCCAACAACCGCTGCGCGTACTCCGTGATCTTGAAGTACCACTGAGTCAGCTTGCGCTTGGTCACCGTCGCTCCGCAGCGCTCGCAAGCGCCCTGCACGACTTGTTCGTTGGCCAGCACGGTCTGGTCGACCGGGCACCAGTTGACGAAGGAGTCCTTGCGGTAGGCCAATCCGCGCTCGTAGAAGCGCAGGAACAGCCACTGCGTCCACTTGTAGTACTCCGGGTCCGATGTGTGCAGGCGCCGGGTCCAGTCGAAGCTCAGTCCGTATCGACGAAACGACCGGGCCTGGGTTTCGATGTTGGCGTACGTCCACTCGGCGGGGTGCGCGTTGCGGGCAATCGCTGCGTTCTCCGCAGGCAGCCCGAACGAGTCCCAACCGATGGGGTGCATGACGTCGTATCCCTGCAACCGCCAGTAGCGAGCGACGATGTCGCCCATGACGAAGGCCTCGGCATGGCCCATGTGCAGGTCGCCCGACGGGTAGGGGAACATGTCGCACACGTAGCGGCGCTCGCGCGTGCCGTCATCGCGAGGGGCGAACGTGTTGTCCTGCTCCCAGAACTTCTGCCAACGTTCCTGCGCCGATGCGGCGTCGTAGGCAGCCCGGCTGGGTCGTTCGCTCGTCATGTGTCTCCTCGATCCGCTGCAGGCATGAAAAAACCCCTTTGCCCGGAGAGCACAAGGGGTAGCCGCGACCGCTGTTCGCGCGGGCGCGGCTAACTAAGCGACAAGCCTGCAATCTGCACGGGTGTGAGTGTAGCGCATCGCTCCCCCGTGCCCCTTGAGATGATCACCCACGGTGACCCAGGCTCCCGGGTGGATCTGCCGCCTCATCTTTCCGCGCCGACATCGCACATCTCGCCCATGAGGGCGCTCGGCAGGGCATCGCATTCGTCGGGTGGAATGGCGGCGTCGATGATCAACCGCAGCACTTCGAGACCGCCGAGGGCGCCGTCGGCCAGACGCTGACCCTTGTCGAGGCATATTGCCGCCGCAGCACCATCGCCCGCCAGCCATGCGGCGATGCCGGTGAGAGCGAACACGGCAGGCGCGTCTGCGGGTACACAGCGTGTCAACACGGTCAACCACAAGGTGTGCTGCTGGTCGCTCGCATCTCGTCGCAGACCGCGCCACGCATACAGCCACGGTTGCTCGCGACCGACGATCAATCCGGCCTCAACGAGTGCGCCGTCATCGGCGCGACCGTCGGACCCGCTCAACGCGTCGAGCGCAGCGCATAGCCGCCTCAGGGGGCGTCGCCGTACCGCCTGCCGAAGGCGGTCCCGGTCTGCGGCAACAGTCGCGACCGATTCCGGCGGAAGCGGCGCATAGATGTCGGCCAACCGATCGCGTGATTCCCTCGCCGACATGCCGTGCATGACGGCGTCCGCCGCGATGGCGGGAACGGCTCCCGACATCGGCTGTCCGGGCAGGTGCATGCCCCCGTCCGCCCACCACTGATGTCCGTCGGTCGCTATCGCGAACAAGAAATGCGGCGTGCTCACCGTCATCACCATGCTCGCGGTGTGACGAGCCTGCGTTGGATCGGACGCGAACACCACGTAGCCGGGCAGCGCATCGTCCCACCTGCTCACGAGCCGATCGAGTTGATCGCGCAGCGCTTCCCATTGCGCTGAGGTGCTGGGCGTGTCCCAGCGCGCCGAAACCTCGACCAATCCTCGCCGCACGACGAGAGCAACGATCGATTCACGGGGATGGAACCCGAGGAGGTACGGGACGACGGCAATGATGTCGGCGGGGCCGGAGGCGGTCACGAACTGCTCGGTGGGTTTGTCCATGCCCGAGGAATGCGCCCCAGGGACCCTCGTGCAACTGTCGCGCCGATCGCCTGTGCGCAACCGATCGTCGGCGAGATGCTGTGGAAAAGGGGGGCCGGTACGCTTGACATCACTATGTCGTCTCAGCCGCCGCCTTCGGGGCAACCAAACCGCCCCCTGCCCGGTCAGCCTTACCCTGGGCAGCAACCGTCGGCGGGTTATCCGCATCCTCAACAGCCTCCCGCTGGCCAACCTCCTGCGGGTTCGCAGGGCTATCCCTTCGGACCGCCACCCGGGGGTATCCCCGGCGGCCAGCCAGCACCACCCCTCCCCGGTCGAGGCCCCGTGCCGCCCGGACAGGGCGCGGGCCCCTGGAACGTGAGTTCGCCATGGCAGCAGGGGCCGTCAACACAGACGGGGCCCCAGTTCCCCGACGCCACCCGTCGCGGCCCAGACCCGAACGCGCCGATCGGACGCGATGTCCCTGACCCCAACAACATCGCCAACTACGCCGCTCCTCGACGCCGCTGGCCGTGGTGGTTTGCTGGCGGGGCCATGGTCGTCGTCATTCTCGCGATCATCGTGTACCAGATCGTCCCGACGCCGACCGGGCCACAGGAGACTGCGTCCCCCACGGCGAGTGCGACGGCCTCGATCCCCGAGGGCGCAACGGAGTACGAGTCCGAGGAGGACAACGCCACCGGTTATTGGCGCGTGACCGACACCGAGTGGGGCGTCGGGACGGTCGATGTCGAGATCGAAATCACCGGGCAGACCGGCACAATGCCCTTCAGCTTCTTCGCGTTGGGGCACTCAGCCGACGAAGCGGTCGACGCTCAAAAGAGCACCCACACGCCGTCGCTGGAGTGGGGCGGCACGATCAGCACGGGCAAGACCGAGAAGGGGTGGGTGCAGTTCTCCGTCGTGAAAGAGAAGACCACCGTCATCTTGGCGACCAACAGCTCTTCGGCGCTGTCTGCGATCGAGATCAACCCGTAGGGCGCCCTGCCGTGGCCTAGGACGAGCCCCTAGACGTGGCTGACGCCGTTGATGGCGTCCTGATAAAGGCCCACGAAGGTGTCGACGGTGGCGCTCATCGCATGTTGCGCCACGATCTTCTGGCTGGCAGCGCCCATGCGGTCCCGGAGCCCAGGGTCCGACAACAACGCCTCCAGGCGGGTAGCGAGTTCGTCGGTGTCGCCGGGGGTGAAGAGGTATCCGTTGACCTCGGGCCGAGCGAGGTGAGGCAACGCCATGGCGTTCGCGGCCACAATCGGCTTGCCCGCCGCCATCGCCTCCATCGTCACGATGGACTGCAGCTCCGCCACGCCCGGCATGACGAAGATGTCGGCGCGGCCGAAGGCATCCACCAACTCGTCCTCGTCGACGAAGCCGCGGAAGGTCACTCGATCGGCGACGCCTTCTGACTGAGCCAGACGCTCCCACGCGCCCCGCAACGAACCATTGCCGATGATCTCGAGGCGGGCGCCCAATGACTCTGGGAGCTTGCTGAATGCGGTGATCAACTCGTTGACGCGCTTCTCTTGATCGAGCCGCCCTACGAACAAGATTGTCGGGTCCGGGCTGTAGCGGCCGATGCCGATGTGGTGCCGCGCGGACGCCTCTTCGTAGCGGGTCACGTCGATCCCGTTGGACACGGGGATCGCATTACGGAAGGAGGTGGCCCGCTCTAGGAGTTCGACCGCCTTCGGCGTGGGCGACGTGACGGCGGAGGCGCCCGAGAAGACCTTGTCGAGTCGCCGCCAGACCCACTTCGACCCGATTCCTCGCACCGACTTGGGGGCGGGGATGTGGTCGAAGAAGTTCTCGGGCATCAGATGGTTCGTCCCGATGAACGGGATGCCCATGGCCCGTGCCGAACTCGTCACAGACGCGCACAGCCAAAAGTGGTCCTGAACGTGAATCACGTCGGGCTGAACTTCGGCGACGATCGAGCGGCACCGTGCCATTCCAGGAAGGCTCAGTCGAAAGCTCTCGTACAACGGGTACGCGATCGAACGTCGCCGATGAATAGTGAACCCTGTCGGGTCGATGACTGTTTCGGCCTCCCCGTCAGGTGACGGGCACACGAGGTGCACGTCGACCCCGCGAGCGACGAGCGCGCGAGCGAACCGTTCGGTGAACATCGCCGCGCCATTGACCGTCGGTGGATAGGTGTCAGTCCCGATCAGAACCTTCACTCGTCCATCCTCTCTAGGGCCCATACCCACGTTTCCAACGCCGGCGGGGGGTGCGACCGAAGAATAGTCTACCGATGCGGGCGAGTTCCGCCCGAGTCTACTGGGGCGAGGCCACTTCCTCCGACACGCGGTTGCTAGGCTTCCACCGTCCGATGGGGAAGGCCAACAACGTTGAAGATTCTTCTGGCGAGCGACACGTTCGCGCCCGATGTGAACGGTGCCGCGCGATTCACCGAACGCCTTGGAGCCGCGCTGGCCGAGCGCGGCCACGATGTGCACGCCGTGGCCCCCTCACCGACGGGACGCGCGTACACGGAGGTTTTCAACGGAATCGTCGTCCACCGCATCGCTTCGCGGGAGTATCCGTTCGCGAAGGGCTTCCGGATTTGCATGCCGTGGACGACCCGAGCCGCCATGGAGAGGTTGTTCGATCA
>RRZU011383695.1_pt1 | contig 14109 bp, 14 predicted proteins | sample 2165561 | NCBI WGS metagenome assembly RRZU01 (sample SAMN10456909, study PRJNA506462) | wastewater metagenome | isolation source: wastewater sludge | place: USA: Moscow, Idaho
GTAAAAGATTCATTAGAGAAATTAAAGGCTTTATTAAATGATGAAGATATGCATATTTTCCAAGGAATGGAATTGATGCAATTTAATGATATTAATAGACAAAAAATTGAAAGAGTAATGTCAGTTATTAGAAAATTATCTATTTATTTAAATAATTTATTTGAAGATGATGGTAAAACTACAAATTTACCTATGGCAAAACATATTCATGGTGATGAGACAGAAGATTTAGTAGGTGATGATCTAGATAAATTAATAGCAGAGTTTTCTCAAAAAGATTAAAGAAAGGAAGTATTATGAATCAAGGAGTTTATCCATTAGCTGCATCTATGATCAATCAAATTAATAGATTGGATCAAATAAGTAACAATCTTGCAAATGTAAATACTCTTGGATTTAAACAAGAAGGGACAACAGAAACAACATTTAACTACTATTTACAAAAAATGGAAAGTCAACAAAAACTTATGTTAAAAGAGAGTGTTGTAACAAATAATATTCCTAAAATTGATTCAAGATATACAAATGCAGAAATGGGACCTATTGTAATGACAGGAAACTCTTTGGATTTTGCATTAAATGAACCAGATACTTTTTTTAAAATTCAAAATGAAAATGGAGATATTGTTTATACTAGAGATGGAGCATTTAAAAACTTAGATGGTTTTTTAGTTGACTCAAATGGAAACAATGTTTTAAATGCTGATAATGAAGCTATTGTTATAGAAGATGGTTTTGAATCACAAATAGGAGTTGCAAAAACTCCTTATACAAATCTAGAGAAGATGGGTGATAATACATATTTAGTGAAAAATGTTGATGAGGCTGAACAGATTGAAAATAATGATGGTAGGATTGTACGAGGTGCTGTTGAACAATCAAATGTAAACTCTGTAACAGCTATGGTTGAGTTAATTGATGCGCATAGAAGATTTGATCAATCACAAAGAGCAATTAAAACAATTGATGATTTAAATGCAGGATTGATAGAAAAAATTGGAGGCAATACTAGATAATGGAAGCAAGTAAAGTAACTGGTAATCTTTTTGAGCAACTAAATTTTAGAGGTGAAAAACAAAAAGTTATTTCAAGTAACATAGCAAATGTAAATACTCCAAACTATAAAACAAAAGATTTAGTATTTCAAGAAGAGTTGGATAAAAACTCTAATATGTTACAACTAAAAAGAACAACAAATAATCATATGTATAATCTCGATTTTACACAAAGTTCAAATCAAAAGTTGATTCAAGTTCCAGGTTTAGTTGAACAAAATGATGGCAATAACGTAAACTTAGATAGCCAAATGAGCGAACAATCAAAAAATAAAATTTTATTTGATGGAATTCAAGCAACAATTAAAAGAGATTCAAATCTTTTTAAGTCAGTAATTGATTCTTCATCAAAAAATTAATTTAGGATAAGTATTTTATGGATCAACTTTTAAAGTTTATAAATAATTTAAATAAATCACAAAGAATAATTTTAGTAAGTGGATTTGCTCTATTATTTATAATTGTAGTTGGTTTCTTGATATATTCAAGTATAAAAGCAGAAGATAAAAAATTGAACTATACAATTGCTTCAAACCTTACACAAGCTGATGTTATGAGAGCAAGTGAAGAGTTAGAAGCTTCTGGTATTCAATTTGTTGTAAGTGGTTCAGGAAATAATCTTACTTTAAAAACATCACAAGAGTTTATAAATATTGCAAAAATCAAATTAGTTACAAGTGAAGCAGCAACAAATAAACATGTTGGTTGGGAAATTTTTGAAAAATCTTCATTAGGAACTACAAATTTTGAAAATAAAGTGAAGTATTTAAGAGCTTTAGAAGGAGAACTTTCTCGTTCATTAGAGTCTCTTTCTGGTGTTTTAAAAGCAAATGTAAAAATAGCTATTCCAAAAGAGACGATTTTTACAGAAAAAAGAGCTGATACTACAGCATCAGCTGTTATTTCATTGAAACAAGGAATACATTTAACTAAAAAACAAATTGATGGAATAAAAAATTTTATTGCATCAGCTGTACCTGATTTAAAGCAAGAAAATATTCAATTAATAGATCAAGATGGAAACTTATTAGAGCAAAATATAGATGAAGAAAATACTATAAAATCAGCAGCTCAAAATAAATATAAAGACAAAATTGAAAAAGACTATGAAGCAAAAATTATATCTTTGTTAGAGCCTGTTGTAGGAACGGGAAGAGTTGTAGCAAAAGTAAATGTTGCCTTAGATTTTGTTAAAAAAGATGTTGAAGAAGAAATTTATAGTCCTGAGGGAAGTATTCGTTCACAACAAGTGATAGAAAATACAAATAATACTCAAGGAATGTTACCAAATAATGGTGGAGTAGCTGGAGTTGATAATAATATACAAGTTCCAACAACTGTTGGAGATGGTTCAAAAATATCTTCAAATAGTGAAGGTTCAAATACAGTTACAAATTATGAAATTTCAAGAAAAGTTATCTCTCAAAAAGATGGTAATTATACAAATATAAAAAGAATTACGGCTTCTGTTACTTTTGATTCAGCTATCTTAAAAGATCATCCTGATAAAGGTGAATTTATAGCTTCATTAGAGTCTCTTTCTGGAGATGCAATAGGTTATGATAGAGGAAGAGGTGATACTATTACCGTTAAAGATTTTAAATTTGTAGGTGCAAAAGCTTTAAATGAGAATGGGCAATTAGTTGATGAATTTGGAAATGTGATAAATTCTGGTGATGGTATATCAGTTGTAGGAACAATGTCTACTATAAAATCAATTTTGCAAGATTATAAAGATTATATTCAATACTTGATTGTTGGAATTTTATTATTTGTTTTTTATAAAAAATTTATAGCCTCAAGTGACATTGTTATTTTAGGTGATGGAAATAAGAAAAAACTTGAAGCTGATGATGACGATATTGTAAAAGAGATGCTAACAAATTATGAAAGTGAATTTGATACTGCTACTGCACAAGGTAGATTAAAGTCAAAAGTAAAAAGTCAGATTTTGAATAATATTGAAGGGTTAGATGAAGAATCAGCTGCAAAATATGAAGTTTTTATAGAAGAATTAGATAGAGAAATAAATAATAGTCCAGCAGAAATGGCAAGAATGATAGAGTTGTTACTAAGTGAAGGTAATGCAAATTTTAAATAAGGAATAAAGTAAATGGCTTCAGATGTTTACGAAGATATTGACATTCTAAAAGGAATGTCAATGTTGGAAAAAATTGCAAGATTTTTTGTTTTAATAGGTGAAGAATCTACTGTAAAAATATTCCAATATTTAGATAAAGATTATGTTGAACAGATTTCAACTGCTATTACTCAAATTAGATCAATAAATAAAGATGTTTCATTAGCTATTCTTGAGGAATTTCATCTTTATACTAGAACAAAAGGATTTATCAGTTCTGGTGGATATGATTTTGCAAAAGATATTTTATATAAATCAATAGGACAAGAAGCAGCAGATGAAGTTTTAGAAAAACTATCAAGAATGAAAATGGCTTCACAAGCTTTCTCTTATCTTGATGGAATTAATCCAAAACAGTTAAGCGATTTTATAAAAGATGAATCTCCACATACAATAGCAGTAATTTTAGCACATATGGATCCATCAAAATCTGCAGATGTTCTTATGGAATTAGATGAAGAAATTAGAGTAAAAGTAAGTATTCAAATTGCAACAATAAAAGATGTTTCTCCTGATGTTGTAAGAACAATTTCTGTTGTTTTAGAAAGAAAGTTTGAATCTTTATTGTCTGCTATTGTTGATGTTGGAGGAGTAAAAGTTGTTGCTGATATGTTAAATAAACTAGGTCCAAAATCAATAGATATCTTAAAAAATATTAATGGTATTGATACTTCTTTAGCAACTAGAATTAAAGATAATATGTTTGTATTTGAAGATTTATTAAATTTAGATGTAGAATATATTATGAAAATTTTACAAGGTGTTGAGTCAGCTGATGTTGCAGTTGCTATGAAAAATGCAACAGAAGAACAAATTGAAAAAGTAACAAGTGCAATGTCTCAAAGGGTAAAAGATAGATTTAAAGAAGAGTCTGAGATGCTTACAAAAGTTAAAATTAAAGATATTGAAGCTGCACAAAGAAGAATGCTTGATGTTGCACAAAAGATGATGGAAGATGGAATAATTGAAAGAGAGAATATATAAAAATGGCTGAAAATGTATATTCAACTGCTAAAATTGTATCAAAAAAAGATGATGTAGAAAAATATGAATTAGTAAGTTTTATAAAAAATGATCCTGAACCTGAAACTGTAATTATTGATGAAGAACTGGGTCAAGATGTTGTAGATAATAAAGACTCAAAAGAAAGCAGAGTTAAAGAAGAAGAAAAAAGAGTAGTAGTAAATGAAATTATTGGTAAGATTGATCCAATATTACAAGAAGTTCAGAATCTAACTATAAAATTAAATGAAATATCTCAAAAAGTTACAAATATAGAACAAGAGGGTGTTACAAAAGGAAAAGACCTTGATGCTCAAGTTGTAAAAGCAATAAAAGACTTGAAACAATATGCTGCTTTTTTTGAGCAGGCAATTTTTCAAATGGAAACTAAGTTATTAAAAACATCAATTTCAATTGCACAAAAGATTATAAATATTGAAGTTGGTGAAAATTCTTCAAAGATTGCAAAGCAGACTATAAATCAACTTTTAGAGAAAGTAAAATCTGCTTCAAAAGTGAAAATTCATTTAAATCCAAAAGATTATCATATATTAAAAGCAGAATTATCACTTGAACCATTTATAGAACTTTGTGAAGACCCAAATGTTATTGCAGGTGGGGTTGTAATAGCAAGTGATTTAGGTAATTTTGATGGAAGTGTTGAAGCAAAAGTGACTTCAATGTTAGAGTCTTTAGATTTGGTGATATAAAAAGCATTTTTATGCTATAATGTAAAAATAATAAAAAAAAGTATTAATTATGGAAATAAGTGAAAGAGTTTACGATTTATTAGTAGATACGGAAATTGTTGTTGATGTTATGCTAGGGAGCACAAATATTTCAGTCGGAGAGTTCCTTAAATTAACAGAAGGTGATATAATTTCATTACATAAACCAGCAGGTTCTGGTGGAGAAATTTATGTAAATTCACGTATTATTGGAACTGGTGATATAATCGTAATAGATGAGAAACTAGCAGTTAGAGTTCAAGATGCTATGGATTCTGATAATGTTGTTAGATATTTCTTTGATGAGCATATGATATAAGGAGAAAAAGATGGCAGATAATATGGCAGTAACTGGAACATCAACAGATTCAAGTGGTAGCAAATATACGACAAGTGTAAGTAATGATTCTTTAACAACGAATGATTTTTTAAAACTTATGATTGAACAGTTAAAACTGCAAGATCCTACAAAACCTTATGACTCAGCAAAAATGCTTGAAACACAAATGCAAATGTCAACTTTAAATGCAAATATGCAAATGATTTCAACTTTAGAGTCAATCTCTACTGCATTCAAACAAACTTCTGTAACAAACGCATCAGGATTGATTGGTAAAACAATTGAAAATGGTTCTACTAGAGCAGATGGAACTTCGAAAGCTTATACTGTTAACTCTATAGAAAATAAAGATGGAGTTTTAACTGTAAAAGCTAGTGAATGGTTGTATTATTATAATAGTATTCAAATGAATGATGGCGGTAAAATAACAACAGCAGCATATGATGAACAAGGAAATCTATACAATGAAAAAGGTGAAAAGACAGGAGAAACTTTAGTTTTAGAAGGACTTGGAAAACCAGCAGTTGATGCAAATGGAAAACTAAAGATAAAAGATAAAGATGGAAAAGAGTTGAGTAGCCATAATTATGAATTAGGTGGAAAAGATAAAATTGTTACATCTAGTGAAACAACAGATATCCCATTTTCTTCTATAACAAAAATATCATAAGATATTAAAGGATAAAAAATGATTAGTGCATTATGGAATGGAGTTTCTGGTATTTCAAACTATGATAAAGGAATTTCTGTTGAATCAAATAATATAGCAAATTCAAGCACTACAGGTCATAAATTAGATGAAATAACTTTTGCAGATATGTTATATACTAATGGTGGTTATGGAAAAGGAGTAACAACTCAAAGTATATCAAAACAGTTTGGACAAGGGAATATTAATCCAACAAGTGGTAATTTGGATGTTGCAATTAATGGAAAAGGATTCTTTATAGTAACTGACAAAGCCGGAGAAACTTACTATACAAGAGCTGGGGATTTTAAACAAACAAAAGATGGTTGGTTACAAACACAAGATGGAATGAATGTTTTAGGACTTGTTCCTCAAAATAAATTAATTTCTTCTACAAATCCACAAGATACACAGTTTACTACTGAGTATTCAAAAAACATTATTTCAACAAATATAAATGATGGAAAAGGAACAATAAGTAATATAAATGCAAAAACAACAGATTACACAAAAACAGCTACTACTGATGATCCTTCTTTAAAAGGGGATAATTATAAATCTGCACAAGCAAAAGTAAGAGATGTTGATGTTTTAATTACTGACTATTTGAATAAATTAAGTAAATATGATGCTTCTAAAGCATCTGTTGCTTCAGTTTCACAAATTTCAAAAGTTGATTTCTCATCTCAGTTCGCAAATCTTTCTAACAAAGGGAATAGTATTTCTCTTAGTATTGATGGACAATCTTTTAGCGTTGCTTTCGATAATGATGGTATTGCATCACAACAAGATATGCAAGATATATATAATTTTTTAAGTCCTGAAGGAAGAACTGCTTATGGATTAAGTGATCCTTCAACAATTCCAACTCAAACACAAGTTGATGATTTGTTTTCAGCGATTCCTGATCAAGCGGTTATAGATGCAATGCCAACTTCAACACCAGCAGAAATAGCAGCAAAAGCTGCCGCACAAGCACAAAAAGATCAAGCAGTTACGGCATATCAAACAGCAAACCAAACAAGAGTTGATGCTCAAACATCTTATAATACTGCAAAAAATGCAATATCAGCTTATAAAGATTTAGCAGATAAAATATCAAATACAGCAGGTTACAGTGCAAGTGTAAAAGATGGAGTTTTAACTGTTGAAAGTTTAGTAGCAGGTAAATCTTTTAATATAACAAATGCAAAAGTGAATGAAGCAGGAGTAAATCCAACAATAACACAAAGTGCTATTGCAGGTTCAGGAGCAGCTATGCTCAATAGCGCACAAGATGCTTTAAAACAAGCTATTGAAAAAGCTGGTGGGAAATTTCTGGAAATAACAAATGTTATGGAATATGCTAATCTAGGAAGCTATGGGACAAGTAATTTAAATTTACGACTTGATACTTTAGGTCTTGTTGAAGGTGATTTAGGACAAGTTAGTATATCTGATGATGGATTTGTCTTTGTAAAAAGTGGTGATAATAAATTTTTAGTTGGAAGAATTAGTACTGCAGCCTTTGTAAATGAACAAGGGTTAGATCCTGTTGGTGATAACAAATATTCTGCCACAAAATCTTCTGGTACTCCATACAATGCAGATGGTATGAATAAAATGCAAGAAAAATCACTTGAGAGATCAAATGTAGAATATAGTTCTACTTTAACATCTTTAATGGTTTATCAAAAAGCTTTTGAAGCTAGTTCAAAGTCAATCACAACTTCAGATGATTTTCTAAAAACTGCAATAGAGATGGTAAAATAAATAATTAGTAAAAACGTAGTGTTCATACTTTAGTGTAAAATTTACATTAGAGTATGAACATTATGTTCATTAACCTTAATATAAAGGAAAAGTCATGATAGGTGCATTATGGACAGGAGTAGCAGGACTTGCTTCTCAAAAAACAGCAATAGATAATGAATCACATAACGTAGCAAATGTTAATACAGTTGGATATAAAGCTGGTAGGGTATCTTTTGCAGACCAAATTTATCAAAACAAAATAGGTAAAGGGTCTTATGTGCAAGATGCAGAGAAACTTTTTACTACAGGTTCTATGAAGCAAACGGGAGTAGATTATGATATTGCACTAAAAGATGATGGATTCTTTACTGTAATAAACAAAAACACTTTAGGAACAGCAGAAACTTTTTATACAAGAGCTGGAAACTTTAGAATGGGTACAAGCGGAACTTTACAAACGGCAGATGGCTATGAAGTTCAAGGATGGACTATGAGTTCAATTGATCCTAAAAATGATGTAGTAAGTACAAATTCAAATGTTTCGAGATTTACAGGAGATTTTACAAAAAATATTGGCTCTGCTATTATTAAACATAATGATTATATTGAGACAGTTGCAGCAAAGACTACAAATTATGATGAAACAACAAAATCTGATTCTACAGCTGTATTCACAGGTGCTGGAGCAAAAACAAAATCATCAAAATTAAAAGATATAGATTTAGCTAAAGCTGATTATAATGCATGGTTAAAAAAATATCAAGAAGAACCAGATGCAACTTCTAAAGGTTCGACAGCTCAAGTATCACAAGTAAACTTTAAGACAGGACTACCTCCTGTATCTATAATAGGTAAAGAGGGTGACTCTATATCTGTTGTAATAGATGGTAATACATATAATCAAGATTTTGTAGTAACAAAGTCAACAACACAATATAGACAAGATATATGGAATTCATTAACTGCCGCTGAGAGAACACTTCATGGCTTAGTAGACCCAACTACAATTGTAGCAGGTTCACCTACAGAAGAAGCAGAAATTGCAGCTTATGATAAAGTGGCTGGTAAAATAGAAACTTATAAAGCTTTAACTGATAAGATATCGAATTCTGGACCTGGTGGAATGGTAGCATATTTAGCTAAAAATACAACCAATCCTTCATCAGATATTTTAGACCCAAGTGCAAGTTATGAAATGTCAACAGAAATTAGTGATATGCTTCAAGGGGTTATTCAAATTGAATCACTAATTCCTGGAAAAGAGTTTAAAATAACTTCTGCAAGTGAATTTCAAGGTGGAACAAAAACAACAGTAAAAGGGACATACCAATCAACTGCAACAGCAGTTATGGGTTCTGGAAAAGCTGGACTTGAAGATGCAAGAGATGCTTTAGCTAAATTAGTTACAGGAAATCAACAAAGTGTTTATACAACTCAAGACCTTTACGGTAATGCAACTGCAGCAACTTCAACAAGGGAATATAAATTTAATATAAATATCTATGATAAAGATTTAGGATATGATATTCCTGTACCAAATGATGGAAATGTACCTCCTCAAGCATTTCCTATTACATTTGGACCTGGAGCAACAATAGACCAAATAGTTACTGCTATAAATAATACTACGACTGCTACAGGACCGCAATTAGGTGATTATATAACAGCAAAAAATGTAAATGGGTATTTAGTTATAGAAACAAATGACAAAAATTATGATGTAGAATTTGATTCATCTTTAACGTATACTGACCCAGGAGCAACTCCAGCAATAACTGATGATACTTTAATTGAAGTTAATCCTGATTATTCTGGAAGAAAAGGTGCTGGAGCAGAGTTTATGGAAATAACTACTAGAGTAGATCAAACAACTACACAAAGTAGTTTACAGTTAAAACTTGATAAATTAAATATCTCTGATAATGAGTTTGGGGCTTTTAAAGTTGATAATACTGGACTTATTACTATAAATGAAGGTGGAATAGAATACGCAGTAGGTCAAATATCAATTGCTAGATTTTCTAATAATCAAGGACTTTTAGCTGTTGGAGATAATAATTTCCAAGCAACTCAAGAGTCAGGAAGAGCAATATATAGTACAAATAATAATAATACTGCTGGAATGCAAGGACAAACTTTAGAACTTAGTGAAGCAGATTTAAGTGAAAGTTTAGTAAACTTAATGGTATTTCAAAGAGCTTTTGAAGCGAATGCAAAATCAATTACAACTGCTGATGAAATGCTTACAACACTCATTAATTTAAAAAGATAATTTTATAAATAAAGCAAGAAAATTCTTGCTTTATTTTATGTATAGGAAAAAATTTGGATTTTTTAATATCATCAATACTTGGAATATTATTATTATATTTTATATCTAGTGCAAATGTTTATCGTTCTATGTATAAAAAAATGAATGAAGAGAAAAGTATCATAGAAGAAGATATGGTAAAACTTGAATCACTAATTGAAAGATATGAAAAACAAGTTAAAATTGGTACGAACACACTAAAAACAAATCAAGAAAATTTACAAGTTGCACGAGATGATTTACAAGCACTAAGACTTGAAAATATAAATCTGAAAAATAAAATCAACGATTTGCAAAAAAGAAATGAAGAACTTTTTGCACAAGTTAATGCTATTGTTTAGAATGGAAATTTTAAAAAAATTAGTATATAAAATACTTTTTGGTATTTTAATTTTTAACTCTATTTTATATGCTAATAATGATTTATTAGAGTCTCAACCAGAAATTATTTTTGAAACAGAGAGACTTTTAGACTCACAAGAAAACCTAGAAATTCAAGTTGATTTTAATAAAGCGGTTTTACATTTAAAAAAAGGTGAGTACGAAGAAGCTATAAAGATTTTTGAAAAAACTGCTTTAGTTATAGAAGTACCATCTCTTTTAAATATGGGTATTGCTTATTATAAGCTTGGAGACACAGAAACTGCAAAAAGTTATTTAAATAAAATATATGAAAAAAAATCAAATCTTGTAAATCAAACTTTCTCTTTTATATCAGCATGTTATTACTTATATGAAATAACAAAAGATGATAAGTATATAGTTGATTTGGTAAAGATATTTCAAAATAGCAATAAACTAAGTGACCACAAACAAGTAATTACTGATATAAAAGACTCTATATTAAAAGAGTTAGCAAATAGATATTTACTTATAAAAGATTATAAAAATGCTTTAGGTGCATTAAATGCAATGAGTTATTCTCTTGACTTAAAAAAAGCGATGATATATATAAAACTCAATGAATTTACAAAAGCAGCATCTATTATCAAAAAATTAAAAGAGATAGAAAAAGACCCAAAAACTCTTGATAAAATTTTATGGATTTCAACTTTTGTAGATTTGAAACTAAATAAATTTGAAGATGTAAAATTAACTTTAGACTTAATAAATAGTAGAAAATCAAAGTTTAAAGTAAATGTAGAACTTCCATTTGAAATTTTCTTTAATAAAGATTTATATAGTCCAAAAGAGTATTTTAATTCAGTGCTAAAGTTTGATGAATCAAGAAAATTGGATTTTATTTATTATTTTGCTCCTTTTATTTTTTCTGATTCTCAAGAAATAATATATGATTCTGTAAAAGGTTTTATTTATAGCCAACAAAGTAATGTTGCTAATTTAGAAGATATGGTTGAATACAATTCAAAATTCTTAAGAATTGTAAAAGAAGACCCAATTTTAAGAGTTAATGAACTAAATGAACTATTAAAAAAAGCAGAAAATAATAGAGCATATATGTTTTATAATTTAGCTTTGTCTTATGCTCAAATAAATGATATATATAATGCTAGTAAATATTTTGAAAGAGCATATAAATTAAATCCTGGAAACAAGTTATATTCTGTTATGTATTTAATCACTGCAAGTAAAACATCTCTTGGCATTGATGATAAACAAAAAGAGTATTTGGATACGAATATAAGAAATAGTGGTGGATTATATAGTTATTTTGCCAAAGAACTTTATAAATTATTTGTAAATACTCAATATGTTTCAAATGATCCTTCTTATGAATATGAAAATACTATGTTTTATAAAGCAATAGACTTTTTAAAAGCAATGAATGCAAATCAAACTTTAATAAATCATAAATTACTTGATGAATATGAAAGAGACCCTTTAATTTATTTAATAAAATTAGTACAAAGAAAACCTAAAGAGAACGATTTTGCTTACTATTCAAGAATGCAAGATAATATTCCATTAATTTATAATAATAATTTTTTACAAGGTCCTTTAATTATTCCTAAGTACTACATAGATATATTAAAAGCTCTAGGTATTTTTTCAAGAGCAGATTTTTATATTGAAGGAAATACTAATCCAACATATATTGTAAGTACAATTCTAAAAGATTTATATTCAAATAAAGTAGAAAATGCAATAAATAGTTTAAATTATCTAAGAGATACTTATAAATATGATAATAGATTTACTATGTATTTAACAGTTGCATCGTATTTAGAAGCAAAAAGATATGGAGATGCTTCTATTCAAATATCTTTAATAAAAGCATTTTATAAAGATACCGATACTGATTTTTTAACAGCAATTCAACTAATACAAGAGTTAAATATCAATAGTGCAAAACAATTTTTAAATGTAAAATATCAAAATCCACTAATAGATTTTCAAATGATCGGATTTGATGAATATTTACTATCTTTATAATTTTTTTGTTATAATAATAGACAATTACTCACATTTAGGAGAATCTTATGGAAATTGGAAGAGTTGCACAAATCGATAATGCAAAACAAAATAACATAGAGAAAGCTCAAAAAGTTAGTACAATAGAAGAAAAAAACAAAACTATTCAAGACGAAGAATACAAAAAAAACTCAAATATACTTCCTGATACAGAGTTAAATGAGGTAATTATTGATAATGTACGATTTGGTTATAATAAAGAATCAAAAGATTTTTTTGTAAAAGTAACTAGAGGTGAAGCAGAATATAAATACCCAACAGAAGATATGATGAAAGTAAAAGCTTTCCTTTTACAAGAGTTAGAAAAACAAAATAGATAATACAAAAAGGTAATATTTTGGCATCAGATTTATCAAATATTTTAAAAAGTGAACTTGCAAACACATTAGAGCAATTATTGTCAAAAAAGACAAAAGTTGATAGTGTTGAAAAGTTTAAAAATGATACAAATTTAACACAACTAATTGAGTGTAATGTAAAACTTGATATGAAGGGTTTATCTTCAAGAATACACTTTTATATTCCAGCTGTAAGTGCAACAAAATTTGAATATTTAATGCTTGGTGGGATGGGTGAATTAAAAGAAACAATAGATGATGAAACAACAGATGCAATAAATGAGATAGTATCAAATATTTGTGGAAGTTTTTCAACTTTAGTAAATGCTCAAGGTTTAAGTGATGTTGGTTCAATAAAATCTGAAATAAAAAGTACAATAAAAGTTGAAAATTCTGTTTTATCGGCAAAAGATGATGCTTATGAGTTTACGATTAGTTTAGATGATGAAAAATACAGATTAATGGTTGTTTTTGATAAATTGCTTCTTCCTTATTTTTCTGCAATAACTGGTATTTATCAAGAAGAGCCAAAAGTACAAGTTGTTCCATCTGCTCCAGTTTCAAATAATACAGGAAGTAGTAATTCTTCTGTTACTCCTACATCAAAAAATTTAGAACTTTTATACAATGTAAAGTTAAAGTTAAGTGTAAGATTGGGTACAAAGATAGTTTTATTAAAAGATATTTTGAGATGGGACGTTGGAGAAATTATAGAACTTGAACAAATGGTAAATGAACCTCTTGAAATTTTAATAAATGGTGTAAAAATTGGAGAAGGTGAAGCTGTAATCGTTGAAGGGAAATTTGGTTTAAAAATTAAAAGAATCATAAATGAAGATTTTCAAATTGATAAAATAGGATTATAAAATGGAAATTAATAGTAATAACCTGATAAATAAAGATATTTTTCAAACGAATAAATTTGATAATATTAACTCTGAATCTTTAAAAGAAGACAAAGAATTAAGACAAGTAAGCAATGACTTTGAAGCATTTTTCTTAAATCAAATATTAAATGTTTCTTTAAAAGATACAGCAGTCGCAGGAGAAGGAACTGGTTCTGATATTATAAAAGGTATGTATTTACAATCTCTTGCAGATAATTCTACAGGAACTTTTGGAATTAGTGATATGTTATATGATTTTTTAAGTCAAAATAATAAAAAATAGAAATAGAAATAGGAATTTTTTATGATAGAAGTTATTATTGAAAATATGAATAGATTGATAAATGAGTTGAAAGATTCAATAAATTTGGATATTGAAGACATAAAAGCAGCAAAACAAGAAGAGCTTTTAAAAAGAAATGATAAAAAACTTTCTATCATTGAAAATATTAC
>RRZU011002602.1_pt1 | contig 14107 bp, 11 predicted proteins | sample 2165561 | NCBI WGS metagenome assembly RRZU01 (sample SAMN10456909, study PRJNA506462) | wastewater metagenome | isolation source: wastewater sludge | place: USA: Moscow, Idaho
GCGGTGATCAGCCAGGTCCAGACGAACAGCGGCATCTGCATCAGGCTCATGCCCGGCGCGCGCAGGTTGAGGATGGTGGCGATGACGTTGATCGCGCCCATGATCGAGCTGATGCCCATCAGGTGCACGGCGAAGATGAAGAAGGTGACGCTGGGCGGCGCGTAGGTGGTGGACAGCGGCGCGTAGAAGGTCCAGCCGAAGTTCGGCCCGCCGCCCTCCATGAACAGGGTGCTGACCAGCAGGCCGAAGGCCGCCGGCAGCAGCCAGAAGCTGAAGTTGTTCATCCGCGGCAGGGCCATGTCCGGCGCGCCGATCATCAGCGGGATCATCCAGTTGGCCAGGCCGACGAAGGCCGGCATCACCGCGCCGAACACCATGATCAGCCCGTGCATGGTGGTCATCTGGTTGAAGAATTCCGGCTGGACGATCTGCAGCCCCGGCTGGAACAGCTCGGCGCGGATCACCATGGCCATGCTGCCGCCGAGCAGGAAGGCGGCGAAGCTGAACCACAGGTACATCGAGCCGATGTCCTTGTGGTTGGTGGTCAGCACCCAGCGCATCAGCCCGCGCGCCGGGCCGTGGGCATGCCCATGGGCATGCGGATCGATCACTGCGCTCATCTGTGTCACTCCTTCGCCTGCTGGTAGGCCGCGACGTCCTGCGGCGTGACCCGATCCCCGACGGCGTTGCCCCAGGCGTTGCGCTCGTAGGTGATGACCGCGGCCAGATCGACCGCCGAGAGCTGCTTGCCGAAGGCGGCCATGGCGGTGCCCGGCTTGCCGTCGACGACGATGGCGATGTGCCCGGCCGGCGCCCCGGTGGCGATGGCCGAGCCCTTGAGTGCCGGGAACACCGGCGGCATACCGGCGCCGGTCGGCATGTGGCAGGCCGCGCAGGCCCGCTCGTAGACCTGCTCGCCGCGCGCCATCAGCTCGTCGAGGTTCCACTCCTTGTCGCCCAGCGCCTTCTCGGCCTGCGCGGCGGCCTTGCGGGCGGCCAGCCAGGCGGCGTAGTCCTCGGGCGTCTTGGCCTCGACCACCACCGGCATGAAGCCGTGGTCCTTGCCGCACAGCTCGGTGCACTGGCCGCGGTAGATGCCCGGCTCCTCGATGCGCGTCCAGGCCTCGTTGACGAAGCCGGGAATGGCGTCCTTCTTCACCGCCAGCGCCGGCACCCACCAGGAATGGATCACGTCGGCGGCGGTGACCAGGAAGCGCACCTTGGCGCCCACCGGCACCACCAGCGGCTCGTCCACCTCCAGCAGGTAGTGGGCGTCCTTGGCGGCGCGGTTGTCGATCTGCTCGCGGGGGGTGGCCAGGTTGCTGAAGAACTCGACGTCCTCGCCCAGGTACTTGTAGTGCCACTTCCACTGGTAGCCGGTGACCTGGATGTCGACGTCCGATTCGCCGGTGTCGTAGATGTCGATCAGCGTGCGGGTCGCCGGGATCGCCATCAGCACCAGGATGACGAAGGGCACGATGGTCCAGAGGATCTCCACCGTGGTGCTCTCGTGGAACTGCGCCGGCGCCCGGTCGGGGGAGCGGCGGTGCCTGAGCATCGACCAGAACATCACCCCGAACACCACCACGCCGATGACCACGCAGATCAGGAAGATGGTCATGTGCAGATCGAACACCGAGCGGCTGACCTCGGTGACTCCGGGGCTCATGTTCACGGCCCAGTTCGCCTGCGCCGTGCCGCTGAGCGCCGCCAGGCTGCCGACGATCCCCGTGGAGCCCAGCGCGAAGCATGAATGTCGTGACATTCCGGGTCCCCTTCTCGTTCTTGTTGTCTTGCCGGCTCCGGGCGCCGCAGGTTGCGCGGACGACCGGCGCCGGTGCCCGATTCCGTTCCCGACCACTCGACGAGCTGAGTATAGACAGCCCCCGCCGGCGCTCCAGGCGGGCGCCGGACGGTGCCGGCATGTCGCGGATTTCCCTGCATTTTTTCCTGGGGATCGCGCACAATCCGCACCTTCCGCCAGCCGCGAGTCCCCTGCGATGCGCCTCGACCGCTTCCTCGCCAAGCGCCCCGACCTCAGCCGCCGCGATGTGCGCCACCTGCTGCAGGCGCTCCGCGTGAGCGTCGACGGCCAGCCCTGCGCCGACGGCCTGCGGGCGGTCGACGCCTTCAGCCGCATCGAGCTGGACGGCCGGACGCTGCAGGCCGGCTACCCGGCGCGCTACCTGATGCTGCACAAGCCTGCCGGCTGCGTCAGCGCCACCCGCGACCCGCAGCACCGCACCGTGCTCGACCTGCTGCCGGAGGCCGAGCGCGACGGCCTGCACATCGCCGGCCGCCTCGACGGCAACACCACCGGCCTGCTGCTGCTGACCAACGACGGCCTGTGGTCGCGGCGCCTGACCCTGCCGGGCAGCCATCTGCCCAAGGTCTACCGGGTGGAAACCGCCGAGCCGATCGGCGCCGAATACGTGGCGGCCTTCGCCGCCGGGATGCACTTCGCCTACGAGGACATCGTCACCCGCCCGGCGCAGCTGGAGATCCTCGGCAGCCACCAGGCGCGGCTCACCCTGGTCGAGGGGCGCTACCATCAGGTCAAGCGCATGTTCGGCCGCTTCCGCAATCCGGTGGTGCGCCTGCACCGCGAGCGCATCGGCAGCCTGGCGCTCGACCCGGCCCTGCAGCCGGGCCAGTACCGCGCCCTCGACGTCGCGGAGCTGGCCGCGCTGGCCGCCGCCCTGGCGCCGGATCGGCTAGGATGAGCGACCCCGGCGCGGCCCCGAGCCCGCGCCCGCGGCGGCGCAGCCGCCCTCACCGGCCCCAGGAGACCGCCCGATGACCCGCCTGCACACCATCCTCGCCGCCACCGACCTGTCCGCCGCCGCACGTCTGGCCTGCGAGCGCGCCGTCCGCCTGGCGAGCGCCTGCGACGCCCGCCTGGAGCTGCAGCATGTGGTCAATACCGGCGCGCTGGACAGCCTGCGCCTGCTGTTCGCCAGCCAGCCGGACGACCTGCAGCAACGCCTGCTCGACGAGGCCCGCGAGGAGCTGCGCAGCCTGCTCGCCGAGCTGCACGACGGCCTCGGCGGCAGCGCCAACCTGCACCTGGGCATCGGCAACGTGGTGAACGAGATCACCCGCCAGGCCGACGCCCTGGACGCCGACCTGCTGGTGCTCGGCGCCCACGGCAGCAGCCTGGTGCGCGACCTGATCGTCGGCTCGACCACCGAGCGGGTGCTGCGCCGCACCGGCCGGCCGCTGCTGGTGGTGCGCCGCCCGGCCCCTCGGGGCTACCGCCAGGTGCTGATCCCGGTGGACTTCTCGGCGCGCTCGCTCAAGGCCATCGAGGTGGCGCGCCGCCTGGCGCCCAAGGCGGCGCTGGTGCTGCTGCACACCTTCGAGGTGCCCTTCGAGGGCCGTCTGCGCCATGCCGGCGTCAGCGAGCAGGAACTGGCCGCGTTGCGCGCCAGCGCCCAGCGCGAGGGCGAGACGCGCATGGCCGAGCTGATCGCCCGCGCCGGTCTGCCGGCCGCTGCGCTGCACAGCCTGGTGCTGTATGGCGACCCCAGCGTGCAGATTCTCGAACACGAACGCCTGCAGGGCAGCGAGCTGATCGTCATCGGCAAGCGCGGCCAGAACAGCCTGGAAGACCTGCTGCTGGGCAGCGTCACCAAGCACATCCTCAGCCAGGCGCAGAGCGACGTGCTGGTGATCTGAGCCGGCGGCCGGATGCGCCGGGGCGTGGCGCCAACGTGACGCCGGTCAATGTCGCCACCCGCCCGGCGGGCGCAGGATGGACTCGAAAGGCGAGGCGCCATGTCCCGCCATCCCCCGAGACCACTGGCAGGAGCCACCCATGTTTCCCGAGTACCGCGACCTGATCACCCGCCTGAAATCCGAAGACGCCCATTTTGTCCGCCTGTTCGACGAGCACAACGAACTGGATCAGCGCATCAAGAACCTGGAGGCGCGCATCGAGCTGGGCACCGCCGCCGAAATCGACGCCCTGAAGAAGGAAAAACTGAACCTCAAGGACCAGCTCCACGAGATTCTCAAGGAAGCCGCCGCCTGACGGCTCGCCCCGCTCCCCGCCGTCCGGCGGGGAGCCTGTTGCCGGCGCGTCCGGCAGCGTTGTCCCTCCCGCCACCACACCCGCCAGCCGGACCGTCACGTACGCCGGACGAGCCGTGCGCGCGGCTCAGTGCAGCCAGGGCGGCGGCGGCTCCTCGCGCTGCGGCGGCGCGTCCTCGGCTTCCAGCGCGGCCTTGCGCCGCGCCTCGTCGGCCAGGGCGGCGTTGATCTCGCGCATCACCGCGTCGACATCGGCCTCCTCCTCCGGCTCCTCGAACTCGCCGCTCAGCACGCTGTCCGCCGTCAGCTTGCCTTCCTCGTAGAGCGCCCACATTTCCTTGGCGTGCTTGCAGCCCAGCAGTTCGGGGGCGAAGCGCCCGAAGTAGGCGTTCATGTTCGCCACATCGCGTTCGAGCATCTTGAACGCATGGTTGTTGCCGGCGGCGTCCACCGCCTGGGGCAGGTCGATCACCACCGGGCCGTCCGGGCCGAGCAGCACGTTGAACTCGGACAGGGCGCCATGCACCAGGCCGGCGCCGAGCCTCAGCACCACCTGGCGGATCATGAAGGCGTGGTACTCGCGCGCCTGCTCGGCGGTCAGGTCGACGTCGTTGAGGCGCGGCGCGGCATCGCCGTCGGCACCGGCGACCAGCTCCATGAGCAGCACGCCGTCGAGGCAGTCGTAGGGCTTGGGCACCCGCACGCCGGCGCCGTCGAGGCGGTAGAGGGCCGCCACCTCGGCGTTCTGCCAGGCCTCCTCCTGCTCCTTGCGCCCGTACTTGCTGCCGCGGGCCATGGCCCGCGCGTCGCGGCTGTTGCGTACCTTGCGCCCTTCCTGATACTCGGCGGCCTGGCGGAAGCTGCGCTTGCCGGCCTCCTTGTAGACCTTGGCGCAGCGCAGCTCTTGGCCGCAGCGCACCACATACACGGCGGCTTCCTTGCCGCTCATCAGCGGGCGGATCACCGCGTCGATCAGGCCGTCCTCGACCAGCGGCTCAAGGCGTTTGGGGATTTTCATTGTCTTTGGTTCGGCTCTCTCGGTCCCGGAAACTGCGCCACGTTATACGGCAATCGCGCGGCGCGGCCCAGCCATCGCCGGGCGGAAGGCCGCTCAGCGGCGCAGCAGGCCGCCGACTTCCTCCAGCGCCAGGGCCTTGGCGGTGCCGAACAGGCCGGCCAGCATGCCGCCCAGCGGGTTGCGGCCGGGGCACTGGCCCATGTCCACCTCGCCGACCCAGGGATTGCCCCAGCCCATCTGGCAGGCGATGTCCTGGTTGCGCCGGCGTTCGGCGGCGCCGACCGCGTACATGCGGTGCCAGGCCTCGTAGAGCTGGCGGTCCTGGTCGGACAGGCGCAGGCCGTAGCGCTCGTGCATGTACAGGTAGGTGCGCGCCACCGCACCGCGGCTGTGCTCCGGCGGCATGGCCTTGCGGGCCTTGAAGTCGACCACCATGGCGCAGCGGCCGTACTGGCTCGGCTGCGCGTCGAGCATGGTCAGCGGGAAGTTGCTGCGGTCGCCGTTGACCTCGCCGATCGCCGGCACCAGGTTGTGCAGGTCGGCCTCGGCGCGGGCGAATACCGGATCGTTGCGGGTGCAGTTGTCGCGCCCGCCGTTCTTCCAGCACTGGCGCTGGTGGCCGATCACCCAGGCCGGCACCACATGCTCCCACTCGATGCGCGCGGCGCGCTGGGCGTTCTTGCGCGGCACGTAGCCACAGCTGTCCAGGTCGACGCGGTTGCCCTGGTAGCGGCAGCCGCAGTAGAAGGTCCGGCCCTCGTCGGTGTAGATCTCGCGGGCGATCTTCTTGGCTTCCTGGAAGGTACGCGGCGCCGGATCGTCGCTGGACACCAGGGTGAACAGCGCCGACAGCAGGATGGCGACGAGCGCCAGCAGCTTCTTGGCGGAGGAGTGGGTCATGGTGCGGGAGTCCCTGCAGTCGATCACGGGGGCGCGACTCTATGCGCTGCCCCGGCGCAAGGCAAGGCGCCGCCGCGCGGCGCACAACCGCTCGCCGGCGCGCATTTGCCGGCAAAGCACAGTAAAATTCCGCCCTTTTCGTAGGCCCTTGCGAGTCGCTGCGCCATGACCACCGCCTTCCGTCCCGAACTGCTCTCCCCCGCCGGCACGCTGAAAAGCATGCGCTACGCCTTCGCCTACGGCGCCGACGCGGTGTACGCCGGCCAGCCGCGCTACAGCCTGCGGGTACGCAACAACGAGTTCGACCACGCCAACCTCAAGCTGGGCATCGACGAAGCCCACGCCCAGGGCAAGAAGTTCTACGTGGTGGTCAACATCGCCCCGCACAACGCCAAGCTGAAGACCTTCCTCAAGGACCTGGAGCCGGTGGTGGCGATGGGCCCGGACGCGCTGATCATGTCCGACCCGGGGCTGATCATGCTGGTGCGCGACCACTTCCCCGCGCAGGCCATCCACCTGTCGGTGCAGGCCAACGCGGTGAACTGGGCCTCGGTGGAGTTCTGGCGGCGCATCGGCGTCAGCCGCATCATCCTCTCCCGCGAGCTGTCGCTGGAGGAGATCGGCGAGATCCGCGAGCAGGTGCCGGCCATCGAGCTGGAGGTGTTCGTCCACGGCGCGCTGTGCATGGCCTACTCGGGGCGCTGCCTGCTGTCGGGCTATCTCAACCACCGCGACCCCAACCAGGGCACCTGCACCAACGCCTGCCGCTGGGAGTACAAGGTGCACGAGGGCAAGGAGGACGAGCTGGGCAACATCGTCCACGTCCACCAGCCGATCCCGGTGCGCCAGATCGACCCGCAGGCGGTGGAGCCGACCCTCGGCGCGGGCAGCCCGACCGACCAGGTGGTGCTGCTGGAGGAGAGCAACCGTCCCGGCGAGTACATGGAGGCGTTCGAGGACGAGCACGGCACCTACATCATGAACTCCAAGGATCTGCGCGCGGTGCAGCACGTCGAGCGCCTGACCCGGATGGGCGTGCATTCGCTGAAGATCGAGGGCCGCACCAAGAGCCACTACTACGTGGCGCGTACCGCCCAGGTATACCGCAAGGCCATCGACGACGCGGTGGCCGGGCGGCCGTTCGACATGTCGCTGATGGACACCCTCGAATCGCTGGCCCACCGCGGCTACACCGAGGGCTTCCTGCGCCGCCACGTCCACGACGAGTACCAGAACTACCAGCACGGCTACTCGCTGTCCGAGCGCCAGCAGTTCGTCGGCGAGTTCACCGGCGTGCGCCGCGACGGGCTGGCCGAGGTGGAGGTGAAGAACCGCTTCCAGGTCGGCGACCTGCTGGAACTGATGACCCCGCAGGGCAACCTCAACTTCCGCCTCGAACGGATGCTCGACAAGAAGGGCGAGGCCGCTCAGGTGGCGCCGGGCAACGGCCACATCGTCTACCTGCCGGTGCCGGCGGAGGTCGAGCTCGACCTGGCGCTGCTGATGCGCCACCTCGACGGCGCCAGCACCCGCGGCTGAGGCGCTCGCACCGGGGCGGGGCGTCCGGCGCGGCGCCGCGCCTCAGGCCGCCTGGGCGCGCAGCAGTTCGGCGAGGCTGTCGGCCGGTACCGGGCGGCTGATCAGGTAGCCCTGGATCTCGTCGCAGCCGTGGGTGCGCAGGAACTCCAGCTGGGTGGTTTCCTCGACGCCCTCGGCGACCACCTCCAGGCCCAGGCTGTGGGCCATGACGATGATCGCCCGGGCAATCGCCGCGTCGCCGCCGTGGTCGCTGCCGTCCAGTTCGCGGATGAACGCCTGGTCGATCTTCAGCACGTCCACCGGCAGGTGCTTGAGGTAGCCGAGCGAGGAATAGCCGGTGCCGAAGTCGTCGATCGCCAGGCGCACGCCCAGCGCGCGCAAGCGACGGAACAGCTCGGCCACCGCGCTGACGTCGTCGCTGAGCTGGGTTTCGGTCAGCTCCAGCTCCAGCTGCGCCGGCGGCAGGCCGGTTTCGGCCAGCACCGCGGCGACCAGTTCGACGAAGTCGCCCTTGCGCAGCTGGTGCATGGAAATGTTCACCGACACTCGCAGCCAGTCCAGGCCCAGCGCATGCCAGGCGCAGGCCTGGCGGCAGGCCTGGCGCAGGACGAACTCGCCGATGGCGACGATCTGGCCGGTTTCCTCGGCCAGGCTGATGAAGCTGGCCGGCGACACCAGGCCGAATTCGGGGTGGCGCCAGCGCACCAGCGCCTCGGCGCCGAGCAGGCGGTTGTGCGCCAGCACCAGCTTGGGCTGATAGAAGACTTCCAGCTGGCCGCGCTCCAGCGCCTTGTCCAGCTGCGCTTCGAGCAGCAGGCGCTCGCGGGTGCAGCCGCGCAGGCCCTCGCTGAAGAACTGCAGGCAGTTGCCGCCCAACTGCTTGGCGCGCTGCATGGCCATGTTCGCCTGGCTGACCAGCGCGGCGGGGTCGCCGGCGGTTTCCGGCAGCAGGGCGATGCCCAGCGAGGCGCTGATCAGCAGCTCGTGCTCGCCGACCATCAGGCTGCGGCGCAGGGTGCCGAGCACCCGGCTGGCCAGCTGCTCCAGTTCGTCGGCGCCGAAGCGCCCCTCCAGCAGCACGGCGAATTCGTCCACCGACAGCCGCGCGATGGTGTCGGCCTCGCGCACGCTGGCGCTCAGCCGGCGGGCCATCTCGCGCAGCACGTCGTCGGCGATCTCGTGGCCGAGGCTGTCGTTGAGCAGCTGGAAACGGTCCAGGTCCAGATGCAGCAGGGCCAGGCTGCGCCCGCCCTGGCGCACGCGCTGGGTGGCCTCCTCGACGCGCTGCAGCAGCAGGGTGCGGTTGGCCAGCCCGGTGAGCTGGTCGTGGCTGGTCAGGTAACGGCGCCGCGATTCCTCCTCGCGCCGCGCCCGCTCGCTGGCGCCCAGCTCGCGGGTGCGTTCGCTGACCAGTTCCTCCAGCGCCGCCTGGGTCTTGCGCAGCTGCGCTTCGGCCTCGCGGCGCTGGCCGACCTCGCGCGCCAGTTCGTCGTTGAGGCTCTCGACGCCGTGCCGGGACTGCTCCAGGTGCTCGATCAGCGCCTGGTTCTGGAAGCGCCGCAGCAGGTTGTGGTGGGTCACCCGGCTGACCTGCCAGGCGCTCAGGCTCAGCGCGCAGAGCAGCATCAGGCCGAAGGCGCCCCAGTGGGCGGCCGGGCCGCCGAGCAGGTAGAGGCTGGAGGGCAGCAGGCCGGGCACCGCGAAGGCCAGGAAGGCGCGCAGGCTGGCGGCGTACACCACGCTGGAGGCGATGATCGCCGCGGCCAGCAGGCCGTAGACCAGCGCCTGCTGCAGCGGCGTGGCCAGCGGCATGAGCAGCACGCCGACCAGCGCCAGGGTGCTGCCCGAGGCGGCGGCGCCGAGCAGGAAGTTGCAGCGCCACTGCGGCAGCGCCTGGCGCTCGGGGTCGGCGCGCTCGAAGGCCGAGGTCTGCCACAGGCGCAGGCCGACCAGCAGGGTCAGCCACAGCAGCAGGGGCGCGAGCAGGTGGTTGGCGCCGGCGTCCCAGAGCAGGCCGGCGCAGGTCAGGCCGCTGAGCAGCATCAGCAGGGTGGGCAGGCGCGAGCCTTCGTAGAGCTGGCGGGTCAGGGCGGCGTCGATCTGGGTGAGATAGCGGCGGCGCACCGCCTCCGGCTCCAGAGCGGGCGGCACCGTGTCCGTGCGGGCAGGCAGAATCATCAAAATGGCAAACCCTGTTCTTTTTATAGTTTTCCCCGGCCCGCGCAGGGCGCGTCGGGCGTGCGGCTCTTGGCGGCGCACAGACTCCAGAGTTTGCCCCGTCTTTCGCCGCACCGCTAGAATGCATCGATGCGCGAAGACCTATCCTTTCTGCTTAGTTCCCTCAACGACGCCCAACGCCAGGCGGTCGCCGCCCCGCTCGGCCGCCAGCTGGTGCTGGCCGGCGCCGGCTCGGGCAAGACCCGCGTGCTGGTGCATCGCATCGCCTGGCTGATCGAGGTGGAGGGCGCCGGCGCCCACTCGATCCTCTCGGTGACCTTCACCAACAAGGCCGCCGCCGAGATGCGCGTGCGCATCGAACAGCTGCTCGGCAGCAATCCGGCGGGCATGTGGGTGGGCACCTTCCACGGTCTGGCCCACCGCTTGCTGCGCGCCCACTGGCAGGAGGCGGGGCTGGTCGAGAACTTCCAGATCCTCGACTCCGACGACCAGCAGCGCCTGGTCAAGCGGGTGATCCGCGAGCTGGGCCTCGACGACAACAAGTGGCCGGCGCGCCAGGCGCAGTGGTTCATCAACGGCCAGAAGGACGAGGGCATCCGCCCGAAACACATCCAGCCGGCCGGCGACCTGTATCTGGGCACCATGCTGCAGATCTACGCCGCCTACGAGGCCGCCTGCGCGCGCGCCGGCGCGGTGGACTTCGCCGAGCTGCTGCTGCGCTCGCTGGAGCTGTGGCGCGACAACCCGGCGCTGCTCGCCCATTACCAGCAGCGCTTCCGGCACATCCTGGTCGACGAGTTCCAGGACACCAACGCCGTGCAGTACGCCTGGCTGCGCCACCTGGCGGCGCCGGCCGGCACGCCGGGCACCAGCCTGATGGTGGTCGGCGACGACGACCAGTCGATCTACGGCTGGCGCGGCGCGCGGATCGAGAACATCCAGCAGTTCGGCCGCGACTTCGCCGACGCCCAGACCATCCGCCTGGAGCAGAACTACCGCTCCACCGCGCGGATCCTCAAGGCCGCCAACGCGCTGATCGCCAACAATCAGGGGCGCCTGGGCAAGGAACTGTGGACCGAGGGCGACGAGGGCGAGCCGATCAGCCTGTACGCCGCCTTCAACGAGTACGACGAGGCGCGCTTCATCGTCGAGCGCATCCAGGACGCCGTGCGCAAGGACGGCCTCAAGCGCAGCGAGATCGCCATCCTCTACCGCTCCAACGCCCAGTCGCGGGTGCTGGAGGAGGCGCTGCTGCGCGAACGCATTCCTTACCGGATCTACGGCGGCCAGCGCTTCTTCGAGCGCGCCGAGATCAAGAACGCCATGGCCTACCTGCGCCTGATCCGCCTGCGCGACGACGACGCGGCGCTGGAGCGGGTGCTCAACCTGCCGCCGCGCGGCATCGGCGAGAAGACCGTGGAAATCCTCCGCGAGGTGGCGCGCGGCCAGCAGCTGTCGCTGTGGCGCGCGCTGCACCAGGCGGTCGGCCAGAAACTGCTGCCCGGCCGCGCCGCCGGCGCGCTGAACGCCTTCGTCGAGCTGATCGACACCCTCGCCCTGCGCGTCGAGGAGCAGCCGCTGCACCTGATCGTCCAGACGGTGATCGAGCAGAGCGGGCTGATCCCCTTCCACCTCGCCGAGAAGGGCGAGAAGGGCCAGACCCGCGTCGACAACCTCGAGGAGCTGGTCAGCGCCGCGCGCGCCTTCGAGCCGGCCGAGGACGCGCTGTCGCCGCTCGCCGCGTTCATCGACCACGCTGCCCTGGAGGCCGGCGAGGCGCAGGCCGAGGAAGGCGAGGACAGCGTGCAGCTGATGACCCTGCACAGCGCCAAGGGCCTGGAGTTCCCGCTGGTGTTCCTCGCCGGCGCGGAGGAAGGCCTGTTCCCCCACAAGATGAGCCTGGAAGAACCCGGCCGCCTCGAAGAGGAGCGCCGCCTCGCCTACGTCGGCCTGACCCGCGCCATGCAGCGCCTGGTGCTGACCTACGCCGAGACCCGCCGCCTGTTCGGCAGCGAGACCTACAACAAGGTGTCGCGCTTCGTCCGCGAGATCCCGCCGGGGCTGGTCCACGAGGTACGCCTGGCCGGCAGCGTCAGCCGGCCGATGGCCGCGCCGCGCAGCGGCGCCAGCCCGTTCGCCGGGGCCGGCGTGCCGGAAACCGCCTTCGCCCTCGGCCAGCGCGTGCGCCATGCGCTGTTCGGCGAAGGGGTGATCCTCAACTACGAAGGCAGCGGCGCCCAGGCCCGCGTGCAGGTGAATTTCGACGCCGAAGGCAGCAAATGGCTGATGCTGTCCTACGCCAAGCTGGAAGGCCTGTAGCCGCCAGCCACGCTCCGCACAACGACAACCACGGCCGATAGCGGCCCCATCGAGCAATGGAGAACCCCCGATGAATCGTCGCCAACTGTTCGGCGCTGCCGCAGCGCTGCTGGCCGCCATGGGCCTGAGCGCCTGCAAGGACGACAGCCCCGCGCCCCAGGCCGCCGCCCAGCCGGCCGCCGCGCCGGTGCAGAACGTCACCTGGAAGATGGTCACCTCCTGGCCGAAGAACTATCCGGGCTTGGGCACCGGCGCCGAGGGCTTCGCCCAGCGGGTCAACGCCATGAGCGGCGGGCGCCTGACCATCAAGGTCTACGCCGGCGGCGAGCTGGTGCCGCCGCTGGAGGTGTTCGACGCGGTGTCGCGCGGCACCGCCGAGATCGGCCACAGCACGCCCTACTACTGGAAGGGCAAGGTGCCGGCGGCGCAGCTGTTCACCGCCGTGCCGTTCGGCCTGTCCACCCCGGAAATGACCGCCTGGCTGCATCACGGCGGCGGCCTGCAGCTGTGGGAAGAAGCCTACGCCCCGCACGGCGTCAAGCCGCTGGTGGCGGGCAACTCCACCATGCAGATGGGTGGCTGGTTCAACAAGGAAATCAACAGCCTGGAAGACCTCAAGGGGCTGAAGATCCGCACCCCGGGCCTCGGCGCGGAAGTCTACAACCGCCTCGGCGCGACCACCGTCAACCTGCCCGGCGGCGAAGTGTTCACCGCCATGCAGACCGGGGCGATCGACGCCACCGACTGGGTCAGCCCCTACAACGACCTGGCCTTCGGCCTGCACAAAGCCGCCAAGTACTATTACTACCCGGGCTGGCAGGAGCCGCAGTCGGTGCTCGAACTGCTGATCAACCAGAAAGCCTTCGACGCCCTGCCCGCCGACCTGCAGGCCATCGTCACCGAAGCGGCGCGTGCGGCGACCCAGGACATGATGGACGACTACGTCTACCACAACGCCCTGGCGCTGGATGAACTGAAGAAGAGCGGCACGCTGCTCAAACGCTTCCCCGACGAAGTGCTGCAGGCGATGCAAAACGAGAGCGAACAGGTGCTGGGCGAGCTGGCCGCACAAAGCGAACTCAATGGCCGCATCTGGGCCTCGATGCAGGCGTTCCAGGCGCTGGCTATCCCCATGCATGCACTCTCGGAAAAGGAGCTGTACGACTGGCGCTGAGCCGCTCAGCGCTATAGCCCTTGCCCTTGTGGGAGCCCCGCCCCGGGGCGAAGCTTTAACCCAGCTTCGCGGCGGGGCGCCGCTCCTACCCATACGGCGCGGCTACATCTAACCTATCGGACTCCGTTTGTCGTTCCAGGCGCCACCTCAAGCCCTGGCGGCCATACTTCAGGGATGAAGAAAAAGCCGACCGACCCTGCCCACATTCTTGATAACGCTCTACAACTGGCCGACGTCTGTGGCTGGGAGCGCCTACACCTGTTCGACGTCACCGCCGCGCTCGACATCGGCCTGGACGATATCGCCCGTCACTACCGCGACAAGGACGACCTGGTGGAAGCCTGGTTCGACCGCGCCGACCTGGCCATGCTCGGTCACGCGAAAAATCCCGGCCTGCAGGGGCTGAACGCCGAACAGCGCCTGGAAAGTTGCCTGCTGGCCTGGCTAGACAGCCTCGCCGCACATCGGGCCATTACCGGCCAGATGCTGCTGTACAAGCTCGAGCCCGGGCATATCCACCTGCAGGTGCTCGGCCTGATGCGCGTCAGCCGCACCGTGCAGTGGTGGCGCGAAGCAGCCGGCCGGCAAAGCCTGCACCTGCGCCGTATCGCCGAAGAAACCCTGCTCACCAGCGCCTACCTGCGCAGCTTCGTGCATTGGCTGCGTCATCCCGAAGAGGACGCAGCAACCTTCCGCGCCTTTCTGCGTGCTCAACTACGCTGCGGCCCGCTGCCTCTGCTGCTGCAACGCCCGTAGGGTGCGCCAGGCGCTTCGGTACCAAGCCGGGCAGGCACGGCGCCATCCAGTACAGGCAAAAGCCGGAAACATTCTGTCACTGGTCATGCCCATCCATGACGGGCAAGATGCAGACCAAGCTTTTCCACAAGAGAGAAAACCGTGATGCAGCGTTTCCTCAGTATCGCCATGGTGCTGTGCCTGGCACTGAC